>Ga0315314_1000357_pt1 | contig 54075 bp, 53 predicted proteins | sample TDP9_MG_FD_203631 | JGI IMG/M metagenome (GOLD analysis project Ga0315314, IMG submission 203631) | Freshwater sediment microbial communities from Lake Towuti, South Sulawesi, Indonesia - TDP9 | ecosystem: Environmental > Aquatic > Freshwater > Lake > Sediment | place: Indonesia: South Sulawesi... | reverse complement strand
AGCCTATGCTCATCACAAAAAGATTTTCCACAGTAATTATAGACAAAAGGAAGCAAGACTTCTTTTTCGCAAGCGTCACATTTCTGCTAACACATAAAAAAAGGATTTTGCGGGAGACATCACCACATAGAGAACCTTAAATCTCTTATACTCCCAATCATACACAAACATGCACTCTCAGAGTGATAGGAATGACCAAAAAAGTCACTGTGGAAGAACTCTTGGAAAAAGCCAAGAAACCCGCAAAACTTGCCCTTGAATATCATCCCTTCTACGAGGGAAAGATCCAAATCCTGCCAAAATGCCCCATACGAACCCCAGCAGACTTCGCCATCTGGTACACACCAGGCGTAGCAGCCCCATGCAAAGCCATCAAAGAAAACCCAGAACTCGTCTTCCAACACACAAACCGCTGGAACTACGTGGCAGTGGTCAGCGATGGCACACGAGTCCTCGGACTAGGCGACATAGGACCAGAAGCAGGCTTACCAGTCATGGAAGGAAAAGCCCTATTATTCAAGTATTTAGGCGGAGTCGACGCCTTTCCAATTTGCCTAAAAACAAAAGACCCAGACGAAATCGTCCAAGCCTGCAAGTGGCTGGAACCAACCTTCGGAGGCATCAACCTAGAAGACATAGAAAAGCCAAAGTGCTTCTACATCCTCGAAAAACTCATAAAAGAAGCAGAAATCCCAGTCTGGCATGACGACCAACAAGGCACAGCCACAGTCATACTCGCTGGCTTAATAAACGCCCTGAAAATCGTAGGCAAAAAAATGAGCCAAACAAAAATCGCAATGATTGGCGTGGGAGCGGCAAACACCCGCACAGCCATAGTCCTCCTGAAAGCAGGAGCAAAACCAGGCAACCTAATCATGGTAGACAGCAAAGGAATCCTCCACCCCAACCGAAAAGACATAGAAGCAGAAAAACAAGAAAACCCATTAAAATGGGAGTTCTGCCTAAAAACAAACACAGAAGGAAAAACAGGCGACACGGCAGAGGCACTGAGAAGCGCAGATGTTTGCATAGCCGCCTCGCAACCAGGACCAGGAACAATCAAAAAAGAATGGATAACAAAAATGGCTACGAACTCCATAGTATTTGCGTGCGCAAACCCGATCCCAGAAATCTGGCCGTGGGAAGCAAAAGAAGCAGGCGCAAAAATCGTGGCAACAGGACGCTCAGACTTTGAAAACCAAATAAACAACTCCTTAGGTTTTCCAGGAATCTTCCGAGGCGTCTTAGACGTGAAGGCAAAGACCATCACAGACGACATGTGCATCGCGGCTGGAAAGGAACTCGCCAAGTTCGCAGAAGAGAGGGGAATCCACGAAGGAGACATCACTCCAAGAATGGAAGAATGGGAGGTTTATCCCAGAGAAGCGGTTGCGTGCGCCCTAAAATCTATCGAAGAAGGTGTAGCCAGAGTCAAACTAAGCAAACAAGAACTGTGGGAAAGAGCCGTCGCCATCATCAAAAACGCAAGAGAAGCCACAGAGACACTAATGAAGAAGGGGCTAATTCCACCGCCTCCACCAGAAAAGAAACTTTAGAAAGTTAGTATTCATTATTTTATGTGTGGGAGCTGAGAAAGACTGATGAAAAAATTGGTTACCATAAACTTTCTCTGCCTGATTTTTCTTTTCTTAATTCCACCTATTCACGCTTCAGCGACGGTTGAAGGATTAATAGACCAGAACATCAATGTCACTTACGCCATTGAAAACATCAATTCCACATTATACGAGAAAATTCTGGAGCAGAGGATTTTCAACGCCTCAACAATTCCCGAAGCAGTAAAAGAGTATTTGGAAGAACGGAATTTAGAAAATATAATAGTGAACTACGACCCCACGATGGCGATCTTCAACAACTCCACAAGGTCGATACAGATAAAGTTCAGTTTAGGTGGTTCAGACATCATAGATTCCACTCTCACCCCAGCCGCAACAACTAAAACCTATAATGTAAAGACCGAGTGGAGAAAAGTTTACGTCAACCTAACAAACGACTTCTCCTTAGACTTTGCAAGATATTTCCAAACACCAGTAAGCGAATGGCAGATCGTTAACCACACAATAAACGAAGAGATACACGCCACTTACGTCTACAACTACACTGACCCAACTGTCTTTGATCCCGTATGTCGCTTTGTGCTACCCGCAAAAGCAACCAACATACACGCCACAACAGACACGATAATTTTCGAACTTCCCATCCCCTTTGAAGACAGTCTGATTAGCAGTCCATTCTTAGTTCTAGGAGTGCTAATAATCGTAAACATTGTTTTGATTGTTTATCGGAAAATAAGAAGATGAGAACTTCTCAGTTTCAGTTCCTAAAAAGAGCAAATAAAGGGTTTCAAAAGGAGAAGATTTTAAGGCGTCAGCAATCATAATTACAAGAGGGGTGAAGCGTTTGGTTTCGAAAGAATTAGTGAATTTCCTAAAAGAGCAGATAAGAATTGAAAACCAAATTGTGAGTTCATTAAACAGAGCCTTAAAAGAGGTGGGAAACCCAGCTGTTAAAGGCGTCTTAAAAGGAATCTCTTTAGACTCTGTGAAGCACGCAGAAATGTACGATGCCGCGATTATGCTGTTGACGAGGGTTTCCCAAGCCCTCTCACAAGAGCACCTTGAAAAGCAAAGAGACCTCGTGGAAAAGCACATACGCATGGAAGCAGAACTCATCGAAAAAATCACTAATGTAATCCCCACCGTTGAAAACGAGAAGGTCAAACTTCTCTTGAACGCAATCTTGTGGGATGAGAAGAGACATCACGAACTGTTAAAGAAAGTCTTAGAAATTCTCGTCAGCGGAGAGACTATAACCGAGGAAGATTGGTGGGACGTTCTCTGGAAGTATGTTCCGTTCCACGGCGCCCCAGGAGGATAAACCTACTCTGTAACAGGTTTAGCGGAGTCTTCTTCCTCAAGCGAATTGGTTGATAAGAGCAGATCTACAAGGGTCTTCTGATCTATTTCGGCTCGGGTTCTCCAGTCGAGGTAGAGCTGTTTGTTCTCGTCTTCGGCTAAGTATCCAGAACGAATGTAACGATTCATGTTTATGTCAACTCTCCACCCGGGAAGTTTGAGTCTCAAAAGGTCTTCCACTTCTTCCCTCGGCGCTCGTCCCTTCTTCGAAATGATGTAAGAAATCGCTGTGGCAAGACCAGCAATATCGTCGATGCGCCAACCCATCATCTTAGTCTCTTTAGGAGTCAGACCTCCTCGAAGGGTTATGTAGAACCTTGCCTTATCCAGTTGCTCTAAAGTAGGCTTTTCGGCGGGTTTCTCTTCTTCAAAAATGGTTTTCACTTGGAGGTCCAGTTTCTCTAAATAACCATCTAAGATGTTGAGAACTTTGGGATAGTCGGCTCCAAGTCTTCTCCTTAGTTCCCATCCCTTCACTCCAGGCTTTTTGTGGCGCCTATAAAATAGAAGGTGCGCTGCCCTTTTTAGTTGCCTTGCGTAATAGGCTTTCTTCCTCAATTTTGATCGCCCCTCTTCCACTTCATCCATTCTTCGTTGCTTATGGAAACGGGAATGGAGATCAGTTGCTTCTTGCCAAGCATTGAGACTGGTTTCTCATAAGGTTTCACGAAGATTTCTTCTTCTAATGGATTTATTTCCAGGGTTGCGTATCCGTATGTTACAAGAAAACTTGTTAGATATGCTCTGTTTATTGTTTCGTCATAGGTGTCGGCACCGACGAAATCCCAGTATAGAATCTTCCCCTTCGCTTCAACCTTCTGTTTCAATTCCTCCCAGAAGGCTTCTAAGTCTTTTGAGAAGGCTTTTTCGGCAAGAATTCTCTGTTTTATCAGTTCTTCGCGGGTTGCGGTTCCAGTCTCCATCTTTTGGGATGTTGTTCTCAGCCATCTCTCGTCGAGTGGAAGAAGCCCTTGCCAGTATTTTATGGCTTCAGCCAGACTGTAAGGGGATATCTGCTCAAACTCGATTATGGGATGCCAAACGTGAAGGAAGAGGTTTGCGAGTTCCACTTTGCTCAGTTTTCGTATTTTCTCTTCTAGCAGAAAGGGGTCTGTGTAAAGTGATGTTGACCTGTGTTTTACCCAGTCGCTTTGAAGTTTGATAACCGATGCGATTCTGTGAATTGTTTCTGCATCCAAACAGAGTTCTTCTGGTAACTCCCACTCTGGAAAATACTCCTTAACCACTTCTATTATGTCGTCTACATCTACGAGAAATGGGTCGAGACCTTTATCTTCAATCGACTTGCACAAGTCGATGATGCGTTGAAGGTGTTCGCTGCCAGTCTTTTTTCTCTGCCTCTTTGAAGACAACTACGCGACCTCTCTGATTATAGATGACCCTTCAACATTCTGAACAGTGATTATGTGAACATCCTTTCCTTCAAAGGTCACTTGGCTCGGTGTAATTGCCAGGTATTGGGCGTCTAGTCCTTTGACTGATGAAACCAAGAGATTGGCTATCATTTCTCTGTTCTTGGGGTCCATGTGAATGTCGTATTCATCCACTGCCCTGAAGGGTGAGCGAACGTGTTGTTGCAGTGCGAGAAGAAAGGTCATTGTTGCTGTGCTTCTTTCTCCGCCACTTTGAGTGTAGGAGTTCAGAGGAACGGGCTTGGCTCCCTTGAAGCCTACAAATATTTCGAGACCAGCCTCCTCTATATCGTGTTCGTTTGTCAGTCGAACATCTCCTATTGCTTGAACCATTGAGAGGATTCCTTGATAGTTGAGGCTAACGTGGTCAAGGAGGTCTTTCATGACAGCCTTCCATGATTCCATTCTTGTTCTCACTTCTTCCAGCGCCTTTTCTCGGTTCTCCGCAACCATGCGAGCCTTTTCCTTTAATTCCAAGTAGAGTTTGGAGTAGGATTCATACATGCGCTCAATGTCTTCAGAAACGTCTGTGAGGGCTGCGAGGTGTCCGTCGGTGACTCGCATTTCATCCAAGATTTCCATGATACTCTTGACTGGCACTATTTGTGGTCCAGTTTCTTCGGCTCTTTTCTTGAATTCGTCTAAATCCAAGAGGGAGAGTCGGAGTTCTTTGTTTAATTTTTCCAAAACCATTGCGAGGTTTTCTTTCTGATAATTTAGCAGTGCCACGTTGATTTTGTGGTCTGTGATGTTGGTGTAAGTTTTTTCAATCTCAGAATTTAGGCTTTCTGTCTTCATTTTCATTTCAGCTAGTTGGTTGTTTAGTTTTGCCATCTGTTCGTTAAAGTTTTCAAGCGAATCTTTCAGGTACTCTCTTTTGGAGTTGAATCGGTTAGCCCATAAGTCGTCCAAATTTTTATAGGTGCTCTTGATTTCCGCTAACTGAGTTTTGACGTCAGCTAGACTGGGATTTTCACGAAGCATTGTCTCTAATTGTTCTATCTTGTTTAGACATTCATTCATGTTTGTTTGGTGAACTTCCAGCCATGAGTTAGCTTCTTCTATAGTTTGTTTAGCCGCCAAGATGTTGGTTTCGTGCCTTGCTCTTTCGCGTTCGAAGGTAAGACGCTCCTCCAGAATCGCTCGCCATTGGTCTTTTTTCTGTTGTAGGTTTGTCTGTAGTTGATTCAGTTGATCACCTATGATGCTTGTTTCTTTTTCGATTTGCAGGACTTCGTTTTGTTCGCTTTGGATTTGTTCCTTTATCTCTGCAACTGTTTTTTCTCTTTTCGCGACTTCAGCCCAGGCGAGTTCCCTTTCGAGAAATCGTCGTTTCATCTGCAACTGTTTCTTCTGTTGGTAGCGGTCGTATTGTTCTCTCCAGTAACTCAGGGTCTGTTCGGCGGATTCCAAGAGTTTCTCAACCGATTCTTCTTGGCTGAGGATACGACTTAACTTTCGCTGTGCTTCTGAGACGTTTTTGCGGTAGGATTCGAAGCCGACGGCTGCTTCGACCATCCTCAGTTTTTCTTGGGGGGAAAGCACGGTGAATTCTTCCACCATGTTTTGATGCATGATTATCAGCATGTTCTCTGGGTCGATCCCAAGCTTAGAAAGAAGCCTAGTGACATCGGCTTTTGTGGCTGCCTTGTTCTCGAGTTCAAACCAGTACTTTCCGTCGCGCCTCAGAATTCTGGTCAAGAAGATGTAGTCTTTGTTGATTTTTGGAACAGGTCGACGACCGCTTCTGTGGGAGTTGTCTAGGATGAGAGTGACGCGGGCTTGGTCCTTATCCCATCGAATCAGGTCGCTCAGTTTCTTTGATCGCTCGGTGTAGGATTGGCCCAGCGCAACTGAGATTCCGAGTAGCATGGATGATTTGCCTGAGCCGTTGGGTCCACAAGCAATGTTGACTCCCGGTTTAAGGGGTATTCTAGCGTACTCGTAGGACATGAAGTTTTCGAGGATCATCTCTTTGAGGAGCAATGATGTGGACCCCTTATTTTTAAGGCACCACTAAATAGAAAACGGACTTCTATTAAAGGAATTTTATTTTGCAGATATATACTGAAGCCACATTAGCTATTTTGTTAATAACCCCTTGGGTATTTGATGGAAGAAGAATTGTCATTAGAAAACCATATTTACGCTTCGCCTTAACCTAATAAGATAGTGAGAACTAACTGTGAGGAGTTTGTATGGTTACGGCTGGAAAAGTTTTCAAAACCGTGGAGCCTACACCTTTGTCGGATCTTCTGTCTGAACTCGGAGGCTACAGAAAGGAGGAACCCTATGAGGAAGGCGACTACAAATTCGCCTTAATCACAGAGATCATAAACCTCATGCCCAGAGAGAACACTTTCAGTGGCGTATACTCTCATGACTACATAACACATGCATTTCATAGAGGGAAAGTGGTTCCCCTTCCAAGAACCGTGGAGGCAATGTTCTCTTTTGCGTTATTTAAGGATCGGATATGCCTGACTGTTGTTGAAAAAAAGAGGTTAGCCAACTTCATCGCCAACAAACTGAGCGAAACCATCTATGAAAGGATCGGGAAGATTGTTGAAGCTCGGATAGCGCCCGAGACTCTTCGAGAGTTTCACCTGAAAAACCCAGAAGATACCAAAATCACTTTTTTTGATAACATTGACATTCCGAACGTGAACAAACTATCCTTGTATGGACCGGATTTGGTTGGCACCACGCTTTTTGAGGACTATTGTAAGCATGGGAATCTCTGGTATGTTGTGGCGAGGTCTAGGGAGTTTGGTTATGTGGTTGGTGTGACTCGAGATGCCTCAGTTACCATATTTAACATAGCTGACAAGAACAAGTATCTGGAGTATGTTTCAAAAGAGATTTACCCACTTATTGTTTAATGTTCTAATCAAGTCAAAACAATTCTTCAATTTGGCGGATTTTAGTATTCGATTCCCTCTCTAGGCGGCACACCCTTACTGTATGGATGTTTAACCTCTTTCATTTCCGTAACCAAATCAGCTAACTCCAAAACTTTTGGTGAAGCATGACGACCAGTCAGAACTAGTTCCACATGCCTTGGCTTCTTCTCTATCAGGCGAATAACCTTGTCAAGTTCTATCAGTTTCAGATGCAAGGCAACGTTAATCTCATCTAAGATCACTATGTCATATTCGCCACTATTGACTACTTGCTCAGCCAATTCCAAGGCTTGATTAGCTAGTTGGACATCTTCTTCAATTGGAGGCACCTGTGTTACAAACTTCCCTCTGCCAAAAGCCTTCACCTCAAGATTTGGCAGGTGCTGAACAACGTGTAGTTCTCCGTAGTCGAAGCCTCCTTTAATGAACTGGATTACATAGACGTTGAGACCTCGCCCAACGGCTCGCAACGCCAGTCCAAAAGCAGCAGAGGTCTTGCCCTTTCCGTTTCCAGTATAAACCTGAGTCAAACCCTGTTCTAATCGATGGCGTGTCATTGGCTCCCTCTCGCAGCCTTCCTCAACTTCTGTTTCAACAGTGTTTCTGCCGCAGAGTCTGGATCAATCTCCCTCTCCAATATTTTGTGCAAGAACTCCTTGAACCTGCTAGTTCTTTTTAAATCATTTAAGACCGTTTCAGTTATTTTACGCTTGATTGCTTCCTCTAATTCTGATTCGATTCTCTGTAGACGTTGCCTTTGTAGAACCCCGCCTTTAAGATAACTCCTGTGTTGACTTATCTTCTTAAGAAGTTCTGGCACTCCTTCGCCGGTGATGGCAGTTGCCTTGACCACTGGAGGCTTCCAATCTTTCTTTTCCTGATTCATCTCGAGCATCGCTTCTACGTCGCTGACTGCTCTGTCCGCGTTTTCTCGGTCAGCCTTGTTTATCACGAAGATGTCGCCGATCTCCATCTGTCCTGCCTTGATGGCTTGGATGTCGTCGCCGAGTCCAGGCGCCAAAACAACCACTACCGTTTGGGCGATTTTTATGATTTCAACCTCGGTTTGTCCCGCTCCAACGGTTTCAACTATGAGTACGTCTTTGCCAGACGCATCCAAGACCTTAACGGCGTCTTTTGTGGCTTTTGCTAATCCGCCTAGGCTGCCTCGTGTCGCCATGCTTCTGATGAATACGCCTTCGTCTGTGCTGAGGTCTTGCATGCGCACTCGGTCTCCCAAGAAAGCTCCGCCAGTAAAGGGGCTTGTTGGGTCAACTGCAACGACTCCAACGGTTTTTCCGTTTTTTCTAAGTTCTTTGACGAGTTTCTCTATGAGGGTGCTTTTTCCGGAGCCTGCGGGTCCTGTTACGCCTATTATGTGGGCTTTACCAGTGTGCGGGTATAACAGGGATATGGTTTCTTGTGTTTCGGGTTGGTTGTTTTCGATTAGGGTTATGGTTTTAGCTATGGACTTACGGTCACCCTTCAAGACGCCGTTGACGAGTTGCTTAACCTGAGTCAATGTGTTCCCTGCGCCACTTCGCCAAACGCATATTAGACTTTACCTTCTTTTTTGGACGTTTTCTCTCACAAACTTGACTAGCGTGTCTGTTGTTGTGCCGGGTCCGAACACTTCTGCTATCCCGATTTTCTTCAGGGGTGGAACATCCTCTTTGGGTATGATTCCTCCGGCAAAGACCAGAACGTCCTCCAGCCCCTTTTTCTTCACCAGCTTCATTATCTTTGGGAACAGAGCCATGTGGGCTCCTGAGAGTATGCTTAGGGCTACCACGTCAACATCTTCTTGCAGTGCCGTTTCGGCTATCTGCTCAGGGGTTTGGCGTAGTCCCGTGTAGATGACTTCCATGCCCGCGTCTCTGAAGGCTCGAGCCACTATTTTTGCTCCTCTGTCGTGGCTGTCCAATCCTGGCTTTGCAACCAACACTCTAATCTTTTCTTCCACTGTCATCATGTTTCCCTTCTACCGTGTCTCTAGATTACTATCAGTTCTTTATATTCGCTGTACACGCTGCGGAGCACATTGCATATTTCGCCTAGTGTGGCATAAGCTTTTACGGCTTCTATTATTGTTGGCATAAGATTTTTGTCTCTATCAGCGTCGTCGTGCAGTTTATCAAGAACTGCTTTAACTCTTTTGTTATCGCGCTCCTTTTTCATTTTTTGGAGGTTTGCCACTTGTTCCTTCTCCACTTTGGAGTGTATTCTTAGGAGTTTTATTGGTATCCAGTCTTCTTCGACCGTGTAGTCGTTTAGGCCCACTATGATTCTTTCTTTCTTCTCTGTTTCTTTCTGGTATTTGTAGGCGCTGTCTGCGATTTCTTTTTGTAGGTATCCTTTTTCTATTGCTGGGATGATGCCTCCCATGGAGTCTATTTTATCTATATAAGCCATTGCTTTTTCTTCCATTTCGTCTGTTAGGGCTTCTATGCAGTATGAGCCTGCTAAGGGGTCTACTGTGTTTGTTACGCCTGTCTCGTGGGCGATGATTTGTTGTGTTCTGAGGGCGGCTCTGACTGCTTCTTCCGACGGTAACGCTAAGGCTTCGTCAAAAGAATTAGTGTGTAATGATTGTGTGCCACCTAAGACTGCTGATAATGATTGGAATGCGACTCTTAGGAGGTTGTTTATTGGCTGTTGTGCGGTTAATGTGCATCCTGATGTTTGAATGTGCATTCTCATCCACATTGATCGAGGGTTTTTTGCTTTGAAGCGTTCTTTCATGAGTTTTGCCCACAAGCGTCTTGCGGCTCTGAATTTGGCTATTTCTTCGAAGAAGTCGTTATGTGAGGCGAAGAAGAAGGATAGTCGTGGGGCGAAGTCGTCTACTTTTAAGCCTCTTTCCATGGCGGCTTCTACGTAGGCGATTCCATCGTATAATGTGAAGGCTAGTTCTTGTACGGCGTTTGAGCCCGCTTCTCGGATGTGGTAGCCGCTTATACTTATTGGGTTCCAACGTGGCAAATGCTTAGTACAGTATTCTACGATGTCTGTGACGAGTTTGACAGAAGGTTTGGGTGGAAATATGCACAGTTTCTGGGCGTAGAATTCTTTTAGGAGGTCATTCTGGGTTGTGCCACCCAGTTTTTCTCTTGATACGCCTTGTTGGTCGCCTATGGCGACGTACATGGCTAGGAGCATGGCTGCTGGTCCGTTGATGGTCATTGAAGTTGTGACTTTGTCCAAGGGTATGCCGTTAAAGAGGGTTTCCATGTCTTTGAGGGATGATACTGCTACTCCGCAGACGCCTACTTCTCCTTGGGCGATTGGTGAGTCTGAATCATAACCCATTATGGTTGGGTAATCGAAGGCTATGCTTAAGCCTGTTTCGCCTTCTTTTAGTAGGTATTTGAATCGCTCGTTTGTTTGTTTTGCTGTGCCGAAGCCTGAGAACATGCGCATCGTCCAGAATCTGCCTCGGTACATAGTTGCGTGTACGCCGCGTGTGAAGGGGTATTCGCCTGGGAAGCCCAAGTCATTCAGGTAGTCAAGGTTTTGTATGTCTTCTGGGGTGTAGAGTCGTTTTATTGGGATTCCAGACGTGGTGTGAAAGTCGTTTTTTCTTTCTGGATGATCGTGAATCCATTTTGGGAGGGTTGTTTTTTCCCAGCGTTCCTTTTCTTTTTGGACGTCGGTAAGCCTTTGTTTATTAAACATTGGGTGTTTCTTCCTGTGAAGTTTAGTAAGTTTATTCTTTGGCATCCTAAAAAGTTATTTCTACTTGAAATTTCTGTTTAGGGGTTGAGTAGAAGAGAGATTCGTATGTTGGGGGAACTTGTAACTATCTTAGCTGCTGTATGTTGGGCTGTAGGGGCTTCTTTGTATAAGAAGGGTCTGGTAAATATGAACCCATTGATGCTTAATTTGTTTCGAAGCATTTCAGTCACTGTTTATGGTTTTCTTGTGTTGTATCTTTTGGGAAGGGGGAGTCTCCTTTATGAGTTGGACACTATGACTTTAGCATACATTGGTGTTTCTTCTCTCTTGGTGTTACTTGTCGGCGACACATTTTACTTCATCGGGTTGAGGTCTGTGGGAGTGGCGAAGACCGTTCCCATCGCCTATTCATACTCGATCTTCGTCGCTATAATCAGTGCTGGGTTTCTGAAGGAACCAGTAACTGCTTCAATCTTGCTCGGGACAGCAGCAGTAGTCTCAGGAGTCTGGCTGGTGGCTGGTCGAGCTGCAGAGGAAGCTAGTAAGCATGGAATCTCTAAACTTGGGATTCTTGCGGCTCTGGGCACGGCATTGTGCTGGGCTGGTGGTCTAACTTTGTTTAAGATCATCTTAGCAGCTGTAGATCCGTTTGTTCTCGGGTCTGTTAGGATGCTGTTTTTGTTGCCTGTGCTTGGGGTGTTTACGGTTTTGCCTTTGGGAGCAAGGTCTTCAGTTAAGCACTTAACAAAAGCTCACATTGTTACGATGTTTCTTAGTGGTGTTATATCTCTTGGAGTTGGAGACACTTTCCTCTATATTGGATTGGAGAATGCTAAGGCTAATGTGGTTGCGCCCTTAGCGTCGACTACGCCTCTCTTTGCCGCCATCATAGCCACACTGTTTCTAAAGGAAAGGGTTTCCAAGAGAGTAGTTGTTGGAACTCTTCTAGTGACAGCAGGAACAATGCTACTTACCTTAGGATAAGGCAAGAACCAAATTAATATGCTCTTATTGACATTTGATTTTAACGAACTGTAAACTTCTTCATTGTTTAAGAGATGATAGATAAAAAGAGGGGAATTGACGGTGGAGATTTTTGCTCACCGCTTGCTCTTTCTACGGTTAGTATGCTTGAGATAGATGGCTGTTGTCACTGTTGCGATTATGATGGTGGAGGCTAAGCCAATGTAGGGAGGTGACAAGTCAGGTTCAGGCCCACCGATCAAAACCATCGAGCCGCCAACACATGGGGTCGGCTGGGGCGGTGGAGTTTTAGGACATGTGATGGAGTATGCGAATTCGCCCGTGCTGTCTTGTGCGGTCAGGAAATGCATCTCGGTATTAGGCAGGTCGCTCGGAAAGACAAAGTTTCCACTGAAGCCCCCTGAGGCGTCAAGCATATCACTTAAAACCAACCTATCATCAACATAGAAATCGAAGAGACTATTCGGCTTCAGCCCGGAGATTTTGAACGGATAGTTTGCACCAGGTGTTGGCACGCCAGTGCCAAAAGTCTCCAAAGTCGGGTCATCGAGCCATTGGTTAAGATTGAAAATGAATTGATCACTATCATAGATGATTGAAGATTCTTGGGCCAGGACACCGATTGGAATTTCAGTGGCTGACATTGGTGTGAGTGTCGTGTCGATCCCCACGTACTGCTTTGGGAGTGTGAAAACCATATCGTCTAAAATTGGCGTTCCACCACCCTCGGCCAAATCCACAAATTTCACTGAGGAAAGTATTTCTGGAGTTCCAGGTAGCGTCCGAGTTGAGCCGGTGGACAGATCACGGATTACGCCACCGATTGAGTACATGCCTCCACTTCCAGTCACTGTGAGCTCGAGAGCAAATTCTATACCGTTAAAGCCGCCATAGCTGTAGCCTGTGCCTGCATTATTGTCTGAATCGAAGACCAGAGCGTAAGTTATATCGACAGTGCCCGAGAAAAGGGCGCTTAGAGAGAGTCGCCCTTCAATGTTACTTGTTCCATCAATGGAATAAAGGGTCGTTGAGAAGAGGTCACGGTGCGGAGGACCTGTGCCGTGATCAAGTATGTTATCAGTCTTTGTCCCGTACTGTTGTTTCTCCTTTTCTGCAGGGTACGCCGCTTTCCACTGGATAGCACACTTGCCTACTTTGAGCCACTTCGTAAGCATCTTATTAATCTGATCAGGAGTTAGGTGCGTACCCGTTCTTATGCTCGTGCAATTGGGATACCCGGACGGAGCCATCAAGTTCTCCTTTCCGCTTTTACCTGGCTTATCCGGCGCATGGCCCCCGCTGTCGGCCGTAGTTGTCGCATCAATCTTATGTCCCGGTCCTAAGCATAGAATATGGCTTATTTCATGTGCAATCGTTTCGCCGGTGAGGCTTGCGTTTCCACGATTTTTGACCACCACCAGGGGTTGGCAGCGATATGACCAGCCTGGTGTTTTGGATCCAACTTCAGGAGTGCGTACGAAGCTGATCTTAATGCCTTTCTTGTTCGGCGTTTTTCCAAGCTCTCTCTTTGCCGCGTCAATCATTCCCTGGTCTTCGGCAGGAGTTATGTCGCCATCATTTCCAGTATCCCCATCGCTGGCAGTGGCATTAACCTTAACACGTGTCAATTTGAGACCAGCTTGCTGGAGTATTTTGCTTGCTTTCTCAACTGCGTCCGTCGCCTGAGTCACGCTGATATTTGCGTTGTTATAGATGTTAATAACAATCGGTATTTGTATGCCTTGGGCAACTGGTTGAGCGTATACAACATTTGTTGTAATGACGCTGACGACGCTGATGCCTAGAAATATTTCTAAGAGAATAACTTTCCACAATAGAGGTTTTGTTCGCATAAAGTGCTTTCTCCCTTCCCTTTTCAGCACTTATAATTTGTATCTGCTGGATATATTTATTGCGAAATTTTTCTATGCATACTCATTGGTAGTGATGGCTTGATGGCTTTTTTAATGCAGTTTTCCACGCCAACTCCAAACAAACCTTCAACACCACTCCTCCCCCTCTATATAGGTAGTCTCACACACGCACACACAAAACCCCAAAACATCTCAGCATACCATTAAGAAAAGATGATGATGAAGAAGAAGAAAATTACTTTTTTTATCTTCTTCATCAGATACCAAAAGAGACCGTAATCTGTGCTTCTGATTTAAAAGTCAGAGTGCTTTAGCGAATAATTCCATAATGTCCATCACCTTAATTTTGTCCTCATTGCCTGTTGTTTTGATGGCGTCGTCAAATGTTAGCAGGCAGAAAGGACACGCAACAGCTAGTATCTCCGCTCCAACATCGAGTGCTTCCTCAACACGGGTTTCGGCGAGGCGTTTGCCTGGGATGTCATGCCACATTCTTCCTCCCCCACCCTCACAACAAACGCTTCTCACTTTCACTCTTCTTAGTTCTGAAAACTTCACGCCTGGGATGCTCTCAATTATTTTTCTGGGTTCGTCATAGATGTTGTTGTGTTTGCCTAAGAAGCATGGATCCTGGTAAGTTATCGTTTTTTCAAGTTTTCCAGAAAATTTGACTCTTCCTTTGTCGATTAGGTCTGCGAAAAAGACTGTGTAATGTTGGGCGTCGAGGTTTTTTCCGTATCTGTTCTTGAAGGCATGGAAGCAATGGGGAGAAGTAGTGATAATTCTGTTAACACCATACTGTTCAAAGAGAACCACATTTTTCTCCACCAACTCTTCGAAAAGTCCTCTCTCCCCGAGTGAGTAGACTTCGTTTCCGCAGCAGGTCTCCTCGTTTCCGAGAATCCAAAAGTCTATCCCTAATGTGTTGAAGTTCTTTACCAGAGCCTTGGCGACTTCCTGTGCACGAGTTTCGTAGGATGCTTCACACCCAACATAATAAAGTAGTTCAGCCTTCTCACTTTTGGAAACGTACTTCACGTTCAAGTCCTTTGCCCAATCTGATCTCTTGCTTCGACTAAGTCCCCACGGATTTCCGTACTTGTAAACTCCTTCGAGAGCCGCTCCTAATGTTGTAGGAATACGTCCTTCCTCGAGAAGGAGGCTACGCACACCGATTAGCACATCCATGGGTTTTACTTCTCTGGGGCAAAGATGTGAGCAGGTGCGGCACGTTGTGCAGTCCCAGACTTCACTTTTTTCGTAAATGTTTACTGGGGGATATATGGTCATGTATTTGATGGGGGCGACTGTGTAAGCGGTCTCGAGCATGAGTCTTCTGGGGTTGAGTTTGGATTTTGTGGATACTGGGCAGGAACCAGTGCACTCGCCACACTGCATACATAGTCTGAAATCAAGTTTCTTAATTGCTTCCAATCCTTCAATTTCCATTTGTTTTCCCATCGAGTATGGTTTGCATATTCTCGTGGTGTCTTGTTTCTTGTCGTGTATTGCTAAGTGTGAAGTCTTTATAAGATATAGTTCGCACTTAAAAACTGTGTGCATACAATTGAAACATTGATTTTAGGGAATAGAGAATGAATCCTATTGTGGTTCCATTAATAACTGCTTTCACTTTCGTCTTTTTGGCAGAATTGGGCGACAAAACACAACTAACTATAATAATGCTTTCTTCAAAGGCGCCTGCAACATCCGTTTTTACAGGAGCTATGTTAGCCTTCTTCATGGTGGATGGTGTAAGCACCTTGGTAGGAGGAACTCTACTTGGTTTTCTTCCCTACAGATGGGTCCGTCTCGGCTCAGGTCTAGTGTTCATAGTTTTCGGGGTATTCTCAATGATTCGCAGAAAAGAAGAAAAAACCAAAGAAGAAAGACAAGAGGTGACTTTTCTCAAAACTTTTTCGATGGTCTCTCTGATGGAGTTGGGTGATAAAACCCAACTTGCCTCGGTTGCTTTAGCGGCAGAACTTGGTTCTCCACTTGTGGTTTTGTTAGGCGTCATGCTTGCGTTTGCGGTTGTGACTGGAATCGGAGTAATTCTTGGAGCAAGACTTCTGAGTTTGTTACCTGAGAGATACTTGGAAGTGGGGTCTTCCCTTTTGTTTATATTCTTCGGGCTTGTCTTCATTCTTAGTGCAATGATGGATATTACGTTTATTTTGTGATGTCTGAACTCTCTTCAATTTCAATAATCTTTTGCCAAGATTCTTTCTTTGAAATCAACCCTAGAGTGATTAAGGTTGGAACAACCCGAACTTCGTATCCGCCCGGCCATCCACCGTTTTCTTGTTGCTGTTCCAGAATCTTGTTCACGACGTGTTTTACTACTTCGTTGTTACTATCGTATCCCGCAGCCACGAGACCGTCAAGTGGCGCCATCCACGACCACACTGGCCACTTCTTCGTCCACTTGGCGGCTTCGGTTAGAATAAACTTCTTCAATGCTTTGCATCCGCTCGTGATATACAGAGAATTGTTTGCCTTGTTTACTTTTACTAAGGCTTCGAGGGCTTTGTAGGTTGAATCGGGGTCTACGTCACTTGGTTCCGCGTCTTCCAAGTATATCCACATTCCGTCTTTGGACTGCATGCTTTTCAACCAATCGACCGCCTTCACGAAGTTTTCGTTGTTCTTGTAGCCAGCTTCTGCCAGAGCCAAAATCACGTCTGCGGTCAGTATTGGAACACCCTTCTCGGTGCTTGACCAGAAGGGAACCTTATCCTTTGCCAAATTAGGGTTCTCATGCCAGCTTCCATTCTCTTTTTGGAGACTCCACAAAAACGCCACTGCTCTCTTCACAACGAGTGGGTTTGGTTTGTCCCCAGACTGGACGAGATTTATTATGGCGTCGGCTGTTACGCTGACAGAAGAGGCTTCACCTTTTTCTCTTGCGAATCCACCGTCTTCGTTTTGAAGAAAGCGCATTTCCATTAGATATTTTTGGGCGACTTCTATTTTGATTTTGCCAAGAAGTCTGAGTAGAGACAGTTTTCTCCAACAATTTGCGTTTTCCCAGAATAGTTTGATTGGTTCACCTTTCAACTTCATTTGGGGTTTCCCTATTCTTTTTGATTTGTTACGATTGTATTTAAGATGTAATATGGTGAAGGCGTATTTTCGCTAGTTGTCAAGTTGTAAGTTCCGCAATGGTTTCCTTTACACTCTTTGCGGGGGCATCTGTTCTTATGCCTCGGCTGTTGAAATGCGTTAGGGTGGCTTCATAACCTCTTTCCCTAAGCCCTCTTACCACTCTCATGGTTGATGGAACTGGTAGGCTCAGTTTGTCGCAGACCTTGTCAACCACATAATAAGTGGAGGATGCCTCACTCTCATTTTTAATTAGAAATAACAACTTTGAAATTCTTCCCTTATTTTTCAGTTGTCTTTGGGTCATCTCTTTTTCCATGAGCGAGCAAAATCCACTGTCCGAGAGTTCACCTATCCAAAGAGGACCCGCCGCCTTCAACACAAAGCCACATTCAGGGCATTCCTCTTTTAAGTGTGGAACCATCCCTTCTTGGGTTTCTCTGTGAAAGCATGAAAAGCAGTGCAGGATGTATCCCATCTTTTGGATGCTATGGTCGGCTTGTCGGGCTCCATAGTTTTCGGTAGCATACAAGCGGATGTAGTGGTTGGTGCTGTGACTGAACACAACCTTAACTCCAATCTCGTGTCTTGCAGCCACCATCACTAAGCATCCAATCAAAAGCCGAATGGCGAGTTCATGGCAATACTCGGTTCTTAATGGTTTCCCACTGTATTTGCGAATACAAGCATTCGGGTGCACTCCACACAAAGGAGCCATATCAGTGGCGGTTAAAGCAAGCAAACCACCATCACGAAGGGCTCTGAGAGCGGCATCCAAATACGGGACTGGTGAACCGAAAGGGTCTATATCGATAAAGTGAAATCTTCTTCGAGGCGCTGCGTAACGACTTAAGAGAAGATTCGCGTCTTCGTTAAGGACAATTACACGCTTAGCGAGTTTATTAGATTCTGCATTAAACTGAGCGAGTTTCGCTGCTTCGGGACTGATGTCGCTTAAGACAATCTTCTGAACCCCTCTCACTTCTGCTGCAAACCTGAGACCTCGAACTCCACAGCCTGTTAAAGGCTCACAAACCCACAGTCTTTTTCCTTGTAGTCTTTGATAGGCTTGTAGAGCTAAAACCGCTATGTCTCGGTTCAGTTCCATGAGAGGGTTGTAGAATACCGGCGCCTTAGAAGGAATGTACTCCCAGAGACCCTTCGCATAGACCTCAAGCTTGGGAACGGCAACACTGATGCTTCCTTCTTTAATGACTTCTGTTGGAAAATCAAACTTTCTGCTGAATCCTGTTTTGGTCATTTGTTAAACCTGACTTGCCAGAGCATATGTTTAGGATGCTTCATTTATCACTATGAGAAGCCCATTCTATATAGGCTTCATAGACTCTCCTCAACTCTTTAACAGGTTCTGGGTGTTCATCAACCCTTAAGTCAAGAAAAGGACGAGTCCCCATTTCCCAATGATTCTTCACCAACAATGCTGCGGATTTTTTCCCTCTTTTGTCCCCTCCAGCCCTCTGACCAGCCTCTAAAGCCTTCATCAGTCTCTCAGACAATTCTCCTTTAGAGTCTTCAAATGTGTGAGCCATAGCCTCGATGACTTTGCTTCCAACAAGCATGTTTCCAGCCACTACATAATCCTTCCCAACCAAATGCCCTTTCCAATCAATAGTCTCTTTGCCCGTGAAGACTGCAGTTCTACCTTCTTTGTCTATGATGATCACTTGCCTCTGTTCTCTTTCTGGGTCTTCCTTCAGCATGGCTTCTAAGGCTGTTTGTGGAGAAAAACCCATCTTCAACAGTTTCAATCCCTTAATTCCATAAAGAACATTAGTGTAGGCTTGGGTTGCTATGGCTCCGACACCAAATTCCACGTGAGGAACAACACTACCCACAGCAGGAACCGCAGTCGCCACACAAACACCCAAAGCGAAGGCTTTGGGGCACCGAGCCACCATTGAAAAAGTTGTGAAGACGTTTCTGAAGTTGTTTGAACTCAAATTTCACTTCCCCATAGAGTCTTGCTTTCTATAAATGAAGAGCGAGTCTTAAAAAGATTGAAAGTGCGTACGCCTTAACGTCTCATTGTGCACGCAACATTTTGAAGCCCCGAAACTATAGCCCATATTGATGCTGAAAGTCCAGAAACAGTTTCGGGAATGGCAACACCTTTGCCGAATGGAACAGCCCACACAACCGCCGCAACTACAGCGACTACAAATGTGAAGAATCCTAGTTTCGTGTTGGACGTTCGCAAAAAGGTGGCGCCAAGGAAAAGCATCGATATTGGAAAGAATATGAAGAAAGCCACTGAAGCGTAAAAGTGCGTGGGTTTAACGTTTTCTGGGAAAACACCTATAGCAATCAACGCGAAGGCGTCGAGAACCAAAACGAGGGCGCCGATTCTACCTAAAAGATTTCCCTTTTGAAACGTGAACAACCCAGTCGCAAAAAGGACGGCGAGAACGCCGCTAATTATGAGACCAGCATTAAATAAAACTGCGGTGACTCCTCCTTGGACTCCCAGATCACTCAGCGCATTCTCTGTCCAGCTGAAACTTGGAGAGTACGCAATTGCAACCAGTATTAACGTGAAGGCGATAACGGGTGCGATGACGCCGCTAATGCCAGACACTTTCAGCCAAATCATGGCAATCGCCTTACCTCAGAACTTGCAGCTATTAAATTATTATCCAACCAACCAACTGACAACGTAGGCAAGGACGGAGAATGAAAGCGCGCATTATGAGCTTGGTAGTTCATAACCAGTGGCATCTTTGAATTTCTTCCTGAAAACCCAATCCAAATTTTCCAAATTGCGTGGATAAATGGATATAAATTTGATTTTGTTTTTGTGATAGATAGCCATCTTTTTCTTCATGTTTCTGACGTATCTCGCCCTTGTCCAATTATCATCTGCATCGACTAATCCCCAATACTCTACGTACACGCCATGTTCTGGCAAGTAGAAATCAGGATTACTAATCTTGTAGCTAAAGAATAGGGCTTTCCCTCTTGCTTCTCGCTCGTAGATGTAATTAATGTTGTTTTTCTCAAAATAGTCTGCGATTCTCTTCTCTCCAATGCTTCTTACGGTCTCTCCTCTTAGGGTGACAGATGTCACTCCATATTCTTGTTTTGACCTACTCAGAACAACAAGCACTAACACTAAGACTACTACCAAAAGCGCTCCTACGAGAAGCAAGGGAAACAGAACAGCTGAAACATCCATCTTAAGAAATGGGAAATAGGAAATTGTTTTTAAGACTTTTGAATTTGGAACCAAATCTTTCTCGAGTCTTGGGGTAAAGTTTTATCCAACCAACCAACGGCTGATGGCGCGCGCATACTCCCTCTTTTTTGTGTGCGCGCAGTGCTTAAATGTCGGTTTTGTTGTGTTTTGGGTTGTTGGCTGGTGTTTGAGCTTGGATGAGGAGTTATGTGCGGCTGGTAAAGAAGAGTGGCGCGCTTGGCTAGAGAAGAACCATTCTATCAAAAGCGAAATTTGGCTACTTTTCTACAAGCAGTATTCAGGTAAACTATGTGTTTCTTATGATGATGCGCTTGATGAAGCGTTATGTTTTGGGTGGGTTGACAGCATTGTGAAACGGGTGGATGATAGGCGGTATTTGCGGAAGTTTACTCCTCGCAAGAGTGGCAGCGTTTGGTCTGAGGTGAATAAGGAGCGGGTGGAGCGGTTGATTCGTGAGGGGCGGATGGCGGAGGCGGGGTTGGCGAGGGTTATGGAGGCGAAAGAGAGTGGAGAGTGGTTCAAGCGCAGAATTATGGAGAAGGAATTGAATGTTCCCACTTTTTTTAAGAAGGCGTTGGCTGCAAATAAGAAGGCGTTGGAGAACTTTAAAGGGTTGGCTCCTTCTTACAGGAAGAATATGGTTGGTTGGGTCTTGAGTGCGAAGAAGGAGGAGACTCGTAGAAGGCGGTTGGCTGAGGTTATTGAGATTTTGGAGCGGGGCGAGGAGCTGGGCTTAAAGTAGAAAGGGCTCTTTTGTTGGTAGGCTTCGTGGTGCTCCTGTAGGGTTGTCGTTTAGCTTGGGCTATCAGCCTAGTAGAGACATCTCCGCACGCAAACCCAAGCTGGTTACCAGTAACCCATTAGTGGTTGGTAGGATTTTTAATCTAACCATTTGGTTGGTTGGATAAAAATTATTATTCAAAAATGAATTAGCAAGCTTCTACTCACTTTACGTATACGTAGATTTCTCTTTTTCACTTGGCCAGTAAGGTTTGGTTCTCAGATACTGAATCTTCGCTCGCAATAAATCCATGTAGAAATCTTCTTCCTTGGAGTGCATTTTCCCCAATATTCTGAAAGCTGTTTCAGGTCCTACACCTTTCACTTGGAGAGCGATTAACGCCTTTTTTCCATAGCTCAGCACAAGGTCAGCGGTGCGTCGAGCGTGTGCCAACTGCTCGAGTTCCTCTGCCGATAATTCCTTCCCCTCCAGCCTCTGTTTTAGAGTATCCCGAATCTTACTTGAATCTATATAGAAGCCAAGAGACGCCAACAACCCTGCTCCACACATCTCACAGATCGGACGTTCTGGTAATTCACGTATGCGTTTTTCTGCCAACCATTCACCACAGGATAAACAGAAGAGAGTGGTTTTCCTCGCTGAAATTGTTCTCTTCATTTGTTCAATGTTGCTCAAGAGGACTCGTTCCGGCGCCATCAACTCTGGAACATCAGAATACTTCGCGAGTATGTGATAGGCAAGGGGTGTTGGGTTTTCTAAACGGAGCAGAGTGCTGACCCTGATTTCGCCATTTCTGACATCCGTCATGATCTTTTTCACAGAGGCTATGTCAACCTTTTCTGTCGTGACTTCTCGAATCGTTTCCTCGTAAATAGGAGTCTTTTCGAAACGTCTGGGCAGTCGTTCGAGTGCTTCGGGTCCCATTGTTCTTCCACGAGGAAGTGCCCCAAACCTCTCAGCAATAAACTTCATCTTGTAGGAGAACGGAAAGCGGGCTTTGAGATATTCTTCAAATGCTTCATCTGTTTCCTTCTCTGTCAAGTTGAAGAGTAGAGATGGCAGTTTATCGAGATCTTTCAGTTCCACTTTTCTGGGGGCTTCTATCAAAATGCGGTAGCCGTCGTTCCACCATCCCACTATGAGTTCGTGATCAGATAGGATGGAGTCAAAGATACATCCTAAAGTTCGATTTACAACTTCACCAAAGCAGGCGTGAACGACGATGTATTTGTCAAATCCCTCGATAACTATGTGGTTGTCCGTGGGGAGAGGAGCCCTCTGCTTTAAGTGCTCGTAAATCTCTTCGATGGGTTTCAAGAGGGTCAGTTTATCCGACGAAAACTTCCTCGCCAGCCTCTCAGCCACAACATTCAAGTCCTTCTCAGTGTCTAACTCTCTAGATATTTCCTCTCTGAGTTTGCCGACCTCCTGGGCCAGTGTGAGTGGCACTGGGAGAATCTCTCCGTCCCAACCCGGTATTGCCGCCAGCGGGTCTTCTGAAGGAACAACATGGACGGTTCCGGTTTCATCTTCTATCTGAACAATCCGCCAGACCTTGCCTTTGCATATGAAGTTGAGCCCTATTCTGGCTCTAAGTGCCATGAACTCGTCGCCGAGAGTGCCAATGGTACGGTCCGAGATGATGTCTACGATGGGATATCGCCTCTCGTCTGGTATCATGGAAAGATTCTCGTAGTAGTAGGACCTCGTTTTCCGTGCCTTCTTCAACAAATCTCCTTCTATCCAGACTTCCCCTAACCTACGTAAATAGTTTACAACATCTAAAAGTTTGGTTTCAGAAATATCATGATAAGGATACGCTCGGTGCAGAATCCCCAAAACTTCTCTGACAGTCACCTGTCTTTTGTCCATTACAATTCCCGCAACTTGGTGTGCCAGAACATCTAAGGCTTTTTCGTGTATGCTTAGGGGCTCCAAATGGTTCTTGTAGGCTTGCTGTATGGCAACTATGCCTTCTAATATGTCGTCTGGAAACGCTGTAACAATAATCCCCTTTGAAACCAAGTCCAACCTGTGCCCACTTCTTCCAACTCGCTGAATTAGGCTGCTCACTTGTCGAGGCGAGAGATACTGAACAACGAGGTCAACATGCCCAATGTCGATTCCCAGTTCCAGAGTGCTGGTGCACACGATTGCCTTCAAAACCTTGGTCTTGAACTCATCCTCAATGAGGCTTCTCTCCTCTTTGGATAACGAGCCGTGATGAACTGCGATGTCTGATGTGAGTTGATTGAACTTGTGACCCAACATCTCGGCGTTGGTTCTGCTGTTCACAAAGATTAGGGTAGAGGTGTGCTGATTCACCAAATCTGACATTCGTCTTATTCTCGCAGCTGCCTCAGGAGTCGTCCTTAATTTTTGAGCGAGGTCATAATCTTGATCCTGTGGTATTGGGTACTCCACGCTATATTGGTAGCCTTTTGGTAGGGGCACCACAATTATTTTTATAGCACGATTTGTTCCAGCGATGAACTTCGCCACTTTTTCAGGATTACCAATAGTGGCGGACAAGCCAACTCTCTGAAACTCACTCTTAACGACTTCAAACAATCGCTCCAAAGCGACTGTAAGTTGAACACCACGCTTATCCTCTGCAAGTTCATGCACCTCATCAATTACCACATAACGAACGTGACTGAGATGTTGTCGCATACGAGCCCCAGGCAAGATAGCCTGCAACGTTTCTGGTGTGGTCACCAACATGTGAGGCGGGTGAATCGCTTGCCTTCGACGGATCTTGACTTCCGTGTCCCCGTGTCGAACCTCAATCGAAATGCCCAAATTCTGCGCCCAAAACGATAGACGCTTTATCAAGTCGCGGTTGAGCGCACGAAGCGGTGTAACATACAGAATTTGAATCCCCTTCTTGTCGGGTTGTAGAACAAAATTAGAGAATATGGGAAGAAGAACCGCCTCTGTTTTCCCGCTTCCAGTCGGTGCAACCAAGAGAACATTCTCTCCACTAAGAATGGACGGGATAGCCTTAACCTGTGGAGCAGTAGGTTCCGAAATCCCCATTTTTGTCAGTGCTTTCGAGACTGGTTTAGCTAACAAACTGAAAACATTTGAGCTGGCAAGCATCTCTGTCATTTCTAAGACCTTTTCATATAAATCCACTTCTCGCAGTAATCTTTTTTCTTTGTTGATAGCTCACGATTCTTTCTGGCTGACTTCTACGTCTCCATAGACTAATATCATGTATTTACCTTGTCTAAGAACATTAACACAGGTTCTTTCTCAAACAAACGCTCAAAATACTTGCTGTGCTTGTCTAATTTATCCTGCAATGCTTCAGTTAAGTCTACTACGGAATAGGACCTTGTAAGCCAAGTAATCTGTGTTGGAGAATACATCCACCCTTCTAAAGGCTCTTTTCCGAAAGTTCCATCTGTCTTTGGGCATAATTCATACCTAACTTCAAATACGCCTCCGAGAGGTCTCTTTCTTAAATCGTTCCAGTTGCCAAATTCGCTCTGATTTGCTAGAATTTTTATAGCTTCTGAGGTACAAAGGGCAATTGTACCTGCAACCATTATTGCACATTTGTTAGGATTGTAAGGGGATGCCATAAGCGAAATTATGCCCAGCGCTGGTTTTTCTCCTCTTGCGTAGGGCTCCGTATCATAAGGATAATCCATAAATGGATCGGTGATGCCCTTCGGATATCTCCACCGTTCAGCTTTGTCTTGAGGATCCATATCGTAGTAGAATCTAAAAATTGAAAACTTGTTCAGGTTTCTAGTGAATAAATTGTTTGAGGGACCTCCAATGGTTATTAGATCTTTTTCTTTTAAGCGATCAAGCGCTACTTTAAGTTTTGGAAAATTCGCTAAGTATGTATCGGTAGGTTCAGGTAATTGACTGTCTGTCCAAGGTAGAACATTCCAAGTGGACACCCAAGGAGCTAAACCATAACCAAGTGTCAAAAGCCACATAACTTCTGCGGGTGCGCCCTCTTTACAGTAAGAATATTCTTGGCCAACATTGTCTCTTCTTTTCCTTTGTCCTGTTGAATCGCTAACTACTGCCAAAAAGTTTGCTATACCCTTTTTAACAAGGGGAGCTGGTAAATCTTGAAATGTATATGAATCCTTTGTAGGCTCATTCACTATAATTTTCTTGGCTTCAGCGAGTTGCTCAAGAAATAATTCCTTTATCATTTTATGTCTCACTTTGTAGAGATGAGCTGGCTTGCCTCGTTCTCCCTTTTTCTTAGATATGTGCAATTCTTCAATAATTCCTTCGCTGCAGAACATTTTCAGATACGAATAGACTGTCGATCGTGTCACATGACCTTGTAACTTATTGAAAATCATAGAAGCTTCTATAGTTTCAGCTGTCATAAGCGATTCCAAAATTCCTCGTGTATTAGGATTAGTAAGCATTTTGAACAATTCTCTTTTAGTCATAAGCATCGTTTTGTCTAAAGGATTTGGACAAATTAATACCTTACTACATCTAAGTGAGAAGTTTAGGCTAAATTTCCGTTTTTCCTTTGGCAAAATTTCTATACTTCGCACAATAAGTCACAAGAGATGAAGAACTTGTTGGAAGAATTTGTAACCGTCAAGTTAGAGGAGGTGAGCTGTATGTCAAAAAAGCTCGCAAAGCATTTAGCTATAGCAACCTTCGTGACGTTAGTTACTGGAAATCCAGTATTAGCAGCTTTGGCCTGCGCTGCAGAGGAAGCGGCAGAGCAAGGTGCAAGAGCTAGTTAAATATTTTTCTAGCAAAAGCAATTTGCATCTCCATTTTTTTGTAATGAAGGGCAATATGGGAGAGGTAAAACTATCAAAAGAAAGAGGAGTGCACTGGAATTGCGGGTATTTTATGCTTCTTTGTGAGAAGGCCTGCCAAGATAAGCCCAAAGCACCAGCACTAGTATAGTCAGTAGAGCGCCAGCAAACCCTGACAGTATCCATTCGGCTTGAATTATCTGTGGAAACAGCGATAGGAGCGCAGGCACAACCGTGTGGTAGGCAAAGTTCGCCAAAATTCCAGCTAGGAAGCCCAATACGGCAAATACTCCGAGGATTTTTATCCTTTCACTCATTGCGGTTCCCTTCTAATCACTTCGCCTTCTATCATTTCTAAACATGTGCTTTTTTAGTCTAACTTACACAATTATGTCTATTAACCCAGTTCCGCTGTTTCTCTCTTAGCATATCAAGTTTAAAGTCCAAAACACAGACAAAAACGGGATATAGAGCCAGATATATACGCTAATGTTCACAGCATATTAACAATGTAATAATAGGCTCAAAACACCTCTCCCTTCGGAGGAATCTATTTGTCAGAAAAATTCGCTAAAAAATGGGAAGTAAGGGACACTACGCCTCTCACAGCAAAGGTAAAAGAAGCTGTTCGCCCACCAGGACCATTGAAACCACGCCTTGACTTCGCGGTCAGAGGCATAGAAGTACAGATTCAACGACTAGACAAGGCCAGCGACCGCTTCTCAGAGCGCGACAAGTCAATCTTCGCAAGAATTGTGGAGGCATACTCAAAGCACGACATGCCGAGAGCCAACGTGTTTGCCAACGAACTAGCGGAAATACGAAAGATGGAAAAAATGATAATGCACGCACGACTCGCTTTAGAGCAGATAGTTTTGAGATTGAAGACGGTCTCCGAACTTGGCGACGTTGTTGCCACACTCGCCCCAGCAGTAAGCGTGCTACGCAGCGTCAGAAACGGGATGTCTACCGTTTTCCCAGAGGCTGAGAGAGAACTCGGACAAATCGGCAACCTACTCAGTGGAATAATCATCGACGCTGGACAAAGCACAGGACTAACAATCAACTTCGAAAATGCAAACGAGGATGCACAGAAAATCCTAAACGAAGCCGCCACGGTTGCGGAACAGAAGATCAAGGACAAGTTCCCAGAGTTACCTGCGGGCTTACCTAGCATAGGCGAGGCAGCCGCAGCTGAGACGTAGCCTTTCAGAGCCATACCAAAGATTTCACAGAAGGTGACTTTATGTCAAAACCTTCTTCTAACCCCCTTCTATTTATTGGCAAACCATTAAAGGACGAGTACGGACGACAAGTCGGCGAGATAGCTTCTTTTCTGATAACTCCAAATGGTCGCATAGACGGTGTTCTGGTTAGACACGGAGACGGAGAATTCTTAAGCTATTCGAGTGACCACTTCAAGTTACAAACCGATGGCATCGTTCTTCTGTTACCCATAAAAATGAAAGTAAAATCGTTGTGCGATGAGATACCATTAATCTGGCGAAAAGATCAAGCACTAAACGAACTCAGTGGCAAGAAGAAAGTTCCTTCCGACCTCCTTGAATTGCTTCACAGGAACTTTGAAGGGGCACTGAATCAGTTAAAGGCAGATGCCAAGGCAACCTTAGCGGAAATAGACGCACAGATCGAGAAATCCAACACAGAAATCAAGGACCTTAACTCAGCCCTGATAAACTTGGAGATTGAACACGAAATCGGCAGAATCGATGACGGTTCTTATCAAAGGTCTATGGGTATGATACTCGAGGGGTTAAAGCAAGTCAACACTGAAAAAAGCGATCTTGAAGCCATGAGAAGCAATTTGTCTAACATGCTCTTGGGTGAAAAATCGATAGTCACTGAAAAGCAGGTTGAATCACAGAAAGAGACTTCCTCAGCTTCGTCACTTCCTGAACCGCCAGTGGTAGTTCACGTAAAGGGCGCTGGTAAGACGAGTTCCTGAAAGCCCACGGCGAGCGGATCTTGATCAAGAATTTATTTCGCTCCCCTCCACCAGTTGGAGATGCAATTTTTCAAGCAATACAAAAATTGAGAGTTCAACGGCTTAAACTAGAGCAAATAATCGTTAGATTAAGGGAACGAGATAAAATCCTGTTTGAGTCATGTGTTACAGCGATAAAGAACCAAAACAAGGAACGAGCCTCAATTTTTGCTAATGAGCTGGTTGAAGTTAGAAAACTAATTGACACATTCTCTAAAACTGAGATTACGATAGAGCGCATAATACTGAGACTCGAAACGATCAAAGAACTAAACAATGTCGTCATTGAGCTAAGACCCGCCCTAAGTGCCCTCCAAGGCGTAGCAAAGTGCATCAACACAGTCATGCCGGAAATGGCATATGAACTGGAGACAGTGAACGACACTCTCACCGAAACACTAGCCATAACCACAATGGGCTCCCCGCAACCAGTGATCCCACTCAATGTTAAGACCCCAGGCGCCGAAGAAATATTAAAGGAAGTTTCTAATGTGCTGGAGAACAAAATAATGGAGAGTCTTCCTGAACCGCCACTTTCCGCTCCTGGTCTTCAGAAAGCTCAGACAACTACAAAGAACATAAAACAGATGGTTGCCCTCGCAGCCAGTTGCTCTTCAGAAACGAACGGGCACGAGAAGCCTCAAACTTACCTCGAAGTGCAACGTGTCTCTTTAACGTTACAAAAATCCTCTAGCTTAGAAGACATGATTCTGGACTATGTTAAGAAGTGTAATGGTCAATTTGATATTGCTCAATGCGCCCTTGAGCTGAACGTTTCACCCGAAGAAATAGAAAAAACCTTGGAAAAGTTGGGTGCTCAAGGCAAAATACAGATCAAAGGGTGATCCACTGTGAGCGCGTCCCAAGAACTTGAAAAGGCTGCAACACAACATGCTTTGGAAGCTGTTCGACTAGACAAGCAAGGCGCCAGAGGAATGGCTATAACAATGTATCAGAAGGCAATAGAAACCCTCCTAACGTTGGCTCAACTATATCCCGACTATGGATTAAACAAAGTTTACATTCAACGAGCAATGGCGTATCAACAAAGAGTAAGAGTCTTACAAGGTGCTGGTCCGATTTCACCGCAAATGGAAGAAACTTCATCGGCTGCAGGAGGTTCAGGCACAAGTTCAGCTGAAAAAGCAAGTTATGATGAACTCGTTCTAAAAGAGAAGCCTAGCGTGAAATGGGACGAAGTCATAGGTCTAGAGCAAGGCAAAAAAGCGGTTAAAGAAGCCATAGTTTACCCCGTTCAAAGACCCGATCTCTTCCCCTTAGGATGGCCCAGAGGAATCCTTCTGTTTGGTCCACCTGGATGTGGAAAAACCTTGTTGGCTGCTGCCGTTGCAACTGAAATAGACGCGACATTCGTTTCGGTGGACGCAGCCTCTATAATGTCAAAATGGCTCGGCGAAGCCGAACAAAATGTTGCAAGACTTTTTAACTCGGCGAGAAAGTCGGCAAACGATGGGCGACCAGCTATAGTTTTCATCGACGAATTGGACTCTTTAATTGGGATGCACTCGAGTGAGGTCGGTGGCGAAGCTAGAGTGCGCAATCAGTTTCTCAAGGAGATGGACGGCATAATAGACAAGGGTAAAAGCGTTCATGCCTATGTGATTGGAGCCACTAATCGACCTTGGGATTTGGATTGGCCGTTCATAAGAAGATTCCAAAAGAGGATTTTAGTTCCTTTACCTGATCATCACACCCGTTTAGGAATGTTCAAATTATATACGAGTAACCTGAACTTGACGCCTGAAGTAGATCTTTATGAGTTAGCCCGATTGTCGGAAGGGTTTTCTGGAAGTGACATACGAGACACTTGCCAGTCAGCCTATCTAAAAGTCATTGGAGAATTCTTCGAGTCAGGTCAAGCAAACAACAAATCGGCTAAACCAAGACCCGTGTCAAAGGATAACTTCAAGCAAATACTTGAAGAAAGGAAACCCAGTGTTTCACCGCAGATGCTGGAGATGTATAATCGATGGTTTGAGGCTTTCAAAGCCCTTTAGAATAGTATCATGTGGGCCTGTTGGAAAGGTTTGAAGAGACTGGTTTTCCAGAATTGAAAATCGGAAAATCTCTCCTTTCTCTTTCTACGAACTCTTCAAACCCCAAAAAAAGGCCTCTATTTTTTTTGGCATTCAGGAAAACTCGTGACCATAACTGAGAGTCTCTAACAAGGGAGGTTACTTCATCTCTTCCCTAAAGATTTCCTCTAAAACCTCTTTTTTAACATCAAGTTTTTCCGAAAGCTCCCTTAACCATTTTACATACGATCCAAAAGCGCCTTGGATTATCTCAACCTTCTCCTCTCGTGACAAGACGTCTTCCTTAGCGAGAAGGAGGGCGAACCACTTACCTAAATCCGTTAAAATATAATGTTTAACCCAGACTGTTCGACCTTCACTTTCTGTCTTCTCCATGCCCTCTCTTAAAATTCCGAGATTAGTTAAATCTTTGAGACGCTCTATGACAGTTTTGTTGGAATAACTAAAGGTATCAATCAGATTTTTCTGGTAAATCTTTTGAGAAATTCCCTTCTTTATGAAATATTCAAGAATATCTATGGGAACTTTAGACCGAAAAATGGCTCTCAACACTCTCTGTTTCTTTTTGACTGGTAGAAAAATTACGTAAGGATACAATTTCTCGTTCATGTTGCCTATCCTCATTGGTTATGGCCTGTATCCATTTAAGATGTTTACTGCCAGAACAGCTGTAACGATGTCTGCTGTAGTTCCAGGGCTTAATTTGTGGGCGTGATCTCTAATTTCTCTATCGAATTTCTTAATGCAACTTCTTCCTTCCGGAGTCGATAAGCCACCACCCTCTAACACTCTTCTTGCTTTTTCAGAGACCTCCTTCGCTTTGGATAAACCAACTTTTCTGGCGATAAAGGTGTCAGGAACCTCGGATAGAATCTTGAGGAATGTATGTACGGTCGCCGTGTTTATGTCCCTTCCATCTTCAAGTTGCTTAGTGAAATAAGGGTAGCCTAGGTCAAAAGTGATAGAATAGTTGCTTACCCACTCAGAGGCAATGGAATCATACCCAGAAGACATCTCAAAAACATCGAGGAGGGTTATCTTTTCGTCTAGAATCTGCTGTCTTGAAGCAGGGTCAGTTACATCAAGTCTCGGCACCCTTCCCAGTCCTTCTGGCTTGGCAACAAGCATCGCATCATAAACATCCACAGCATCCATGGGGGTGCTAGACTCAACAACCACTTTCAAATTTTCTCTGAGTCTGGCAACAGAAAAAGACCTCTCAACAAAGCTCATTCCAGAGGCGACTGAAATTGGTGAAAGTAGAATTATCGCTCCTAGGAGAGTGTTCCCTCCGTGTTGCCACTCACTCACCTTCACGACAGCGTCCTTAATTATCTTCCCGACTCCAATATCGTTGGGCTTAATCTTTCCGGTGAAAACTGACATCCCTTGCTTAGCGCCATACTTAAATGGAGGAGCTAAAGCAACGGCTGAAGCCAAGAAATGCTCATACCTTGTCTCTGGAAAGTCAGCCGTCCTGTGGACATTCCCAGGCTTTGGATAAGCACTAACCTCAAGAAGAGTGGCAAGTTGTAGGCACGCAGCAACTTTCTCCGCTGTTTCAGTGAATTTAATAGCCATTCTGGTTATTCTCCGAATCTGCAACAGCCTTATTTACAATAAAAAGTTTTATTAACGTTGTGTAAAAAATTACACAGCGTGAGTTCATACATTACATGGTGAAGGGAATGACTGGGAACACGTCATCTTCAATGAAAAAATGTCAGTCGATAATTCACCTTACTGTAAAAGATATAGCAACCATTTCGGTATTCGCAGCATCGTATGTCGTGTTGGGCTACATCCCGCTTTTCTACATGTTTGGCGCCTACGGACAATACATCACAGCAGCACTAGTCATTGCGCCAGTCATCGGCATAATATTAGGGCCAGTTGGAGGAGCGCTGGCAACAGCTATCGGTGGAATAGTGGGTATGATGTTGACCGGGAATATGCCTATTGGTCCTTTCACTTTCTTACCTGGAACCCTCGATGCTCTATGTATAGGGCTAACATTTAGAGGAAAGTGGTATGCGTCCGCTGGCATATTCGCAGTTTTTATAATATCTTTTGCCGCGTTACCATCCATTGGCGCCGCTAAGTACTTTATTTGGCTTCACGCTACTGCTTTGTTGCTTTTGCTGTCTCCAGCCTCAACGTTGGCTGTCAAATACATAAAAGGCACTAATCTTCAAGAGTTGGTGCTAGGTGTGGGCATATTAGTCTTTATAGGGGTGTTAATTGATCACATTGTTGGTAGTTTCATTTTTCAATCATTGACACCTCTTCCACAATCTGTGTGGGAAACAGTCGCTTTTATTTACCCAATCGAGAGACTACTCGTCACGATTGTTGCTTCAGTAATCGGGGCTGGAATACTTAGAGGAATAAAAGCATTTGGCTTAAAGATAGGAGAAGTTATTGCTTAAAGAAGTTAAGAGAAAAGTACAGGGACAATTTATCGAAATATCGCTCGAACCGCTTATACGTCACTTTTATTTTATGTAGGCCTAGATGTAACGAAAATAATCGGTGGAAGTAGAATGGGTATCAGAGCTCGTGAAGGCGATATCTTAGAAACGGTCGACAACATTTTTTTTGACGTAAAAGGAATGGTTCATCCTCCCAGAAAGGTTGTTGCTTTTATCCGTTTTGTGCCAAGTAGTAAAGGAAATCGAAAACTTGGTGAAATAAAATACGAGAAAGTTTACCCACTTTCGGAACGTTATGCCTTGCTTGAAAAGGATTTTCCGCAATACTTAGTTTACGATGAGGTCTTTGGCGAATATCTCTGCGAAATTTCAACTAAGGCATTGAGGAAGCATTACAAGCCTGTTGATCGTCTTAGAGAGATTCGCCAAAACATGGAATTAGATGATATGGAGAAAAAGACTCTACAACTTGCTACATTGTTAAAAGAAACTGCGGGTATCACATGGGGCAAAATCGGTATTTCAGGTTCAATACTTGCAAAACTACATACGAAAGACTCTGATATAGACCCAATAATCTACGGATCTGAGAACTGCCGCAAAGTCTATTGTGCATTGAAGACTCTACTAAAAAACGAGGAAAACCATGTTAAACCTTACAGTCTTGACGATTTGAAGAATTTATTCGCTTTTCGTTCGAGAGACACTGTTACTTCATTCGAAGATTTTGTTCGAGCAGAATCACGCAAAGTTTTGCAGGCCAAATTCATGGGAAGCGACTATTTCATCCGATTTGTAAAGGATTGGGGTGAAATAACTGAAAAATATGGCATGGTTCGATACTCGACTGAAGATTATGCCAAAATCAAGGCGAAGATAACAGACGATTCTGAGGCGATTTTTACTCCATGCACATACAAGATTAAAAATGTAGAAGTTCTTGAAGGCGGGTTCATTAGCGAGTCTGTCGAAGAAATTGTTTCTTTTCGTGGAAGATTTTGTGAACAAGCAAAAAGAGGCGAAACTGTAATTGCTCAAGGTAAAGTTGAACGAGTGCAATCAAAAGAGGGGCATATCCATCTTCGGCTACTTTTGGGAAATAAAACTTCAGACCACATGATTTTATCTTAATTTAGGGTTTCAAAACTTTCACAACTTGTTCATAATATCTCGGGCAATAAGTCAAAGTGATTTGGTGAAATGTTTGCTTAGGGTTAATTACTTGTTCCAAGTTTCCTTCTACATAGATTTCTTCATCTTTTTTGGCTTGCATTCTAAATTCTTCAACAAAAGACTGAATCCGCCGAATCTCCTCTACCTTTGCTCCATCTAAAATTTTTTTGGACTCAATTTGGTAAATTGACGGAATAAAAGGCGCCTCAGAATCCTCTGTAACTCGAGCAATAGCTTTGATCCAGCCTCTTCCAATAATTCGGGTATTTGGATTATACCCAGTGCGGATTTCTTCCCATTTCTTCACAGGCTCGAACTCCGTTTTAATAGCTCTTCTGCTTTTTTTGTCATTAAACAACGCGTAAATCATCTTTCTCTTTTGATGCCAAACAAATTCTTCTGGACTATAATTCAGGAATTTCCATCGTTTTCCTTCAATGTACTTTGTGTTGTCAAATTCATTTCGTAAAAGCATCTTCCCATTGTATAAATCGCTTAGTGTCTTGCATAATTCCTCTACTTTCTGTCTTCCATAAATAACAAAGTCTAGGTCAGAGAATTTTGGATGATAGAAACCATGAAGAATTGAGCCGAAAACTCCGAAATCACTCTGTGACAAATTTGAAGAGGAAGCTACAATTTTGAACACTTTATACAATGCGTCAAGAAGTTCGTCTGTAGGCTCTTTTTCTATCAGTTGCTGAAATGTTTCATCTGTTTTTCGCACTTCTGATATGTCCTTGCGAGAGACTCCCACAAGACGTTTCTGTAATGACTCGTGCAGAATCATGTATTGTGGATATTTCTTTTGAATGAATCGTAAGCCTTCATTCTCGTAGAATTTGTAGTAAATCACTGGTCCTTTTACACGGATTGCCTTCTTTGGATTTGCGGACGTGAAAAGTGTTGCTGGGCTATATTCGGGGTCGCAAATATAAGCATTTGATGGATGAGAATAGCCGTAGACCCGGAAGATCAAGCCTTCTTTAGTGATTATGGCATCTCTATCCCTCAGTCTTGGATGGGCCAAACGGATTCGTCCTCTCGCTTGCCTGTTCCTACTACAACTTGATGGTGAACCTGTCCGTTTTCAATGTTTTCTACTTTTTCTAGTGTTCCAGAGACTGTGAGCTTATCTCCTTTTCGGGCAACATTTCTGTAACATCCAATCATCGAAATCACCGTCTTAGGAATTTCGTTGTCTACGAGCTCAGAAATTGGATTTAAGGGCCCGTAGTCTTTGATTTGGTAGGCTGCTGGTCTAAACATAGCTTCGGTGTCTTCGGTCACTTCGCAACGGAAAATTATTGATTTAACAGGAATATACCTGTAGTCACCGTAAGCAGTTGTGATTTCTTCAATTTTCCGCACTGCATTAACCATGAAAATCGCGTCCTTGTATCTTCCTCTATGTTTTCTCAGTCTATCAAGTCTTGTTGAGAATATGTGTCGCAAGACATTCTCGCTTTCGAGTTTATCAATCGTTCCTTCGAGTTTCCGAAAGTTTTGTGACCCATAAATCGCCAAGTCAATGTCAGATTTTCTTGAATGCATGTTTAGAGCTATGGACCCGCGAATTCCAAAATCATCCAACGATATTCTAGATTCCTTTGAAAGTAACTCTGCAAAATCCACTGCCAATTTTTCCAGCGGGTTTTTATTCTTTTTTGCAAGTAGTTTTTGCAAGCATTTTTTTGGCACATAAACTTGTTTTATAAATTCCATCGGCGAGCTAAAGACTTTCTTTCCATGGAAAGGACAGAAGTAGATGTAGTGTGGAAAATTAGTTCGGAACGTTTCCATTATATTTTGAAAGTTCTTTGCACTGTAAAGTTTTTCAGGACGCACGAGAAACGTGCCTTCAAGTTTCCATTTTCTCTCTAGGAAACGTATTGGAAAAAGATTTTTCAGTTGTAGTGTGATGTATTTTAGGAAGGAGAAAACTCGATTCTTTGGGTGCTCGTATCCAAATACGTAGAAGACAAAATTCTCTTTCGTCAGAAACGTGTCGCCATCAACGGGCGTCCATTTCTCCACTCTTGAAACACCTTTTTAGAAATTTTTGCCTGGCCATCTCTCGAAAAGCTCGTGATTTATCTCTAGGCAATCTAAGACTTTTCCTACCACATAATCCACAACATCACTGACGTTTTTTGGTCTATGATAGTATGCGGGCATCGCTGGAACAATCACGACGCCTTGCTTTGCGAGTTCCAGCATGTTGCGAAGATGAATGACGTTTAATGGAGTTTCACGGGGAACCAGAATGAGTTTTCTCTTCTCTTTTAGCATCACATCCGCAACTCTAAGAATGAGATTCTCGGCGTATCCGTGGGCAATCCCTGCCAGCGTTTTCATACTGCACGGAATGATGATCATACCGTCTGTTCTAAACGATCCACTTGCAATTTTGGCTGCCAAATCGTCAACTGAGTAGACGTGACTGGCGAGTTTTTCAATGTCCTCTTTCGTGGCTTCCAGTTCATGTTCAATTATTTTTTCGGCTGTTTTGCTTATGATTAGGTGTGTTTCGATTTTCTTTCTTTGTAGAACTTCTAGTAGACGTTTGCCATAAACGACTCCGCTGGCTCCTGTTACGGCTATGATCAGTCGCGTCGGTTGCACTCATACACCACTATTTTAGTTCCAATACTTCTTTCAAGTAAGCCCTAAAAGGACCGAGCTTGCCACCGTAGTTTCCAGCAGAGATTTTCAGAACTCCAGGAACCTTTACAGCAGCCTTTATCCCTTCCGCCATTGCTCTTTTCACGAAGTCTGAGTTCAAGCCGTTTATCACAATCTCGTATATGCTGTTTACGTTGTCTGGAACCTTTGAGTCTGGCACGATTTTTTTGAGTTTTGGACAGAACACATGGAATGTAGATGCGTTGAGTTTGTATTTTAGTGAGCCTGACTTTGAGCCAGCTCTGCAGACGCCTCCTGGAAACGGCAGTATGATTCCCTCGCTTTTCTTGTTTATGGCTTCTACAGCGTTTTCTGCTGCTTGAAGCCCAGACTTGTGACTTTCAGCCAAGATTAAGAAGTTTCCACCTGCTATTGCTTTAGTAGCGCCAAATCTGTCTTCTACCATAAATTCGCCTTCCATGACTGGGATGCGCCAGACCCTTCGCCCCGCAAGCGTGTCTGGTTTTTGGAAGCCGTCGCCGAACAAACGGAGGCTTCTGCCCACTTTCAGTCTTCTTTTCGCCTCTGGTAGAGCGTCGAAGGCTGCGGTGGTTGGGCAAGTCATGACGCATTGTCCGATTCTGAGAATCATTTGGGATTTCAGTTCTCTTCGTGTGTGATGGTAAATCTGAATCAAAACGCCATTTCTGTTGTCGGGTGTCTTTTCTGGCGGAACTGTGCCCTCGATTCCAGCCTCTGCGGGAGACATAATAATCGATGTGGCTAAGCCAGTTGCGGTTCTGGCTGCAGTCAGTGCCCACTTGTCATTGTCAGCGGTTATTAGGATTCTTCCAGCCCACATAGAAAACATTTCGGCGAAGGTATCGTCAATTAAACACCCTTCATAATTGAATGTGTCTAATTTTTCTGCCATATTCAACTAGCCTCCCAGCCTCAGAACAAATTCTATTGCTTTCCAGTCCATTTTCGGTAAGTTTCCTCGTCAAAAGTTGGCGGAAGCATAAGACCAGTTTTTGTTAGAGGTCGTCCATCCTTTGCATGAGGCTTTCTAGTCAGCGAGTCCGTGTGTTTTTCGATTTCTCTCGCCTCTTCGGCTAGTTCTGCGGCTTTTTGGATTATTTCGTGGGCACAAGCGACAAGTGGAACATATTTCTCTCTTTCTTTTTCCATGAAACAGGCTTTTTGATCTATTTCGGCAACTCTCTTTGCTAGTTCGTAGGCTGCCATTGCCTTGGCTTTTGCGTAGGGATTTTTGAAATCCGAGTTGTCTCGGATGCACTCGGTGTCAAGTATTAGTCTTGGTAGAGTGACGGCTAATTTTTCTTTGAGGGCGACTATTACTTTGTCGATCTCTTGATGTATCGTTCTGAAGATGCCCGTGGCAGCGAGTATTTTGATGACGTTTGAATTGAAAATGGACATCTCTAAGGGGTCTAGGAACTCTCTGCGGGCTCCTATGAGTGGATCGCCCATGACTATTATGTAGCCGAGATTTTGTTTTTCGAGTTCACTCGTGATCTTTTTTGCTGGAGCATCCGAAATAACGATGGTTGGCACGCCTTTGCTTGACAGAATCTCTCTGGCTTTTGCGGGTCCAGGAATAGCCGCGTTTGGCGAGATTGAAACTATGAGGTTTGGGTTGAATGCCAAGAGTTTCGGCAGAGCCTCTTCAACGTCTTCGATGTTCATTTTGGAACTTGTTGTCACTACGCGCACTTTGATGTCTTCTCGTTCCGCTAGTTCGTCGAAGAGTAGTTCGAGTATTGGGGCTGTGCCGATGTTGCCGCACTTGAAGACTCCTATTTTCACTATGTTCAAATTAAATCACCTGTTTAGGATTTAGTGTAATTGGAATTTACGATTATTAATAGTATGGGTTGTTTCTGGGTTTTGTGTGTGCGTGTGTCTGTCTGTGTCTAGGTCTAGTATAGAGGAGGGAGAGAATAAAATTATTTTTTCTTCATCATCAACTTCTGTCTGTTTGAAAACTGTGAGAAAATTTTGTGTTTTTTCATCAGCAGCTCGAAAGAAATTTGGTTTTGGCTTTGTGATTTTGGAACAGACGCTATTTTGTGTTCAGTTGGGTTTCAATTCTTTGATAGAAGTTGAAAACCGAATTTTTCAAGGTTTGTCGCTGGAGATGGTCTCGCAGACTTTCTGTAATTTCCTCTGATGGCAACTTTTAAAGGGAGAACTTCACCAAAATACTGCTCCTCAGAAAGGAGGCGGAATGGTCTTGGATTATCGTAAACTTGTTACGACGATTTCCACTGAAAAACGAGAGACTCTCTCGGAGAAACTTGTTGATCTCATTTTAACATCCAAGAACGATGATAGGATGCCTAACCAGCTCGCGAATGCCATGTTATATCATTGGCAGCACGATGCCCTCAAAAGCGAATCTGGAATAGCCGTTCTGCTCGAAGCCGTCTTATTGCTCGAACCCGAGAAGACCTTCAACGCCCTAGAAGAACTTCAAATGACAGACATCGCTAGGCAAATCAAGAGGCAATAGAGGGACAAAAATGGTCAAGTTTGGAATTGAATTTGTCCCACGTGAACCATACTGGAAAATCGTCTACTACGCTATACAGGCTGAAAAAGGCGGATTCAGCAACCTCTGGATAACAGACCACTTCAACAACCGCAACGTGTATGTAACGCTTACCACCGCTGCTATCTACACTAACAAAATAACCTTTGGTCCAGGAGTGACAAACCCATACCTCGTCAATCCAATTTTCACGGCGCAGGCGATAGCGACTCTAAACGAGTTGGCTCCGGGACGAGTGGTTTTGGGCATAGGCGCCGGAGACAAGACAACTCTGGAAAGCGTTGGAGTTGAAATGTCGAAGCCGCTCACCGCCATTCAGGAAGCCATCGACATATTTAGGAGAATAGTCGGCGGAGAGAGCGTTGTTTACAAGGGCGAAGTGTTCAAGATAGCGGGCGCAAGTTTTCTGTTTAAGCCAAAGGGAAGGATACCCGTTTATGTTGGAGCGCAGGGTCCTAAAATGCTGGAGTTGGCTGGAAAAATCGGCGACGGCGTCCTAATTAACGCGTGTCATCCTAAAGATGTTGAGTACGCCGTGAACTGTGTAAAAGAGGGAATTCGTCAAGCCGGCAAGAAACTTGACGAGGTTGACGTCGCCGCCTACACCTCATTCTCGGTTCATGAAGACTTGAAAAAAGCAACAAAAGCCGCTGTTCCGGTTGTTTCCTTCATTGTGGCTGGCAGTCCAAGCATACTATTAGAGAGACATGGAATAGACCTCAAGAAGGCGGATGAGATTCGAGAAGCCTTGAAGGCTAACGACTGGGGAAAAGCCTTTGGCGCAGTAACCTCAGAAATGATTGAGGCGTTTTCCATTTGTGGCACGCCTGAGATGTGTATTGAGCGCATTGCTTTGCTTCTCAAGTCTGGCATCTCGCAGTTCGTGGTGGGTTCGCCGATAGGTTCCAATGTGAGAGAAGCCATTGACCTCATCAGCGAGAAGATAGTTCCCCACTTCAAAGTCTAGACTCTTCAAACTATCTGGAAAGCCTATGTGAATTTAGGATGTTGATTTCTGTTGCTAATTGGTTGATGTTGTGTCGCAGGATATTCAGGTCGGGGCATTATCATGTTTTTGAGTTGAATTGGCAGAAGTAGAAGAATGAATGTGTGTGCGTGCATTCTCTGTTAGTCTCTCTGTTAGTTTCTCTGCACGCACACACAAACTACCGACAATAATAGAAGATTGTTTCAAAAGATTTATCCTTGAAAAATACCCATAAATTATTTGGAGGAGAAACGACAAATTTGTTAAGGAAAACTGTTTCTGAGATAATGCTTATCCTACTATTGACCAGTATGTTATCATCTGCATTTATCATTCAACCAGTTAAGGTAGCAGGCGGAACTATCTATATCAGGGCTGACGGAAGCATTGACCCTCCAACAGCAAACATTACCAGTGTGGACAATGTCACCTACACATTCACGGACAACAATTACGATTCCATCTGTGTTGAGAGAGACAACATAATAATTGACGGGGCAAATTACACACTTCAAGGGACTGGAAGCGGACCGGGAATGGATCTTAGCTCCAGAAGTAACGTAACAATCAGGAACACAAAAATCACATCAATGCAAATAGGAATCTGGCTTTCAGGTTCAAGCAATATCATATCTGGAAATACTTTGACGAATTGTGGGTTCATGGGTGTTTATGTTGGGGGTACCAACCACACTGTTATTGCAAACAAGATTGCCATGGACTGGGGATTTGGTATCAGCCTTTATGAATCTTCAAACGATATTGTTTTTGGGAATGTTATAACAAGCCCTGGAGGGACTGGCATCTTGTTTTATTGTGTGTCAAATGAAAGCGTATTTGAAAACTATATAGAGGATAGCCATCGTGGTTTTGATCTGCTTGGAAATACGGCATTCAATCCTACATCCTTCTCTGCTGTATTCGAAAACACTGTTAGGAATTGCACGAATGCCATAGACATAGAAGCTTTTACTCATTACTATAAGGTGTATCACAACAGTTTTGTAGAAACAGGACCCGCTATTTTCGAGGATTACTGGAGCCTACATGGCGCCAACTCTTTCGACCAAGGTTATCCTTCTGGTGGAAATTATTGGAGTGACTACCATGGTCCAGATTGGTTCTCCGGTCCTTATCAAAACGAGACTGGCAGTGATGGAATCGGTGACGTCCCATACATTATCGGAAGTGGAAACATAGACCATTATCCTCTGAAGACTCCGTATCCATGCCTCAACGATGTGGCCATACGAAATGTGAACCCAAACCAGACTGCTGTTATGGAAGGTCACAGTGTGCAAGTTGATGTTGAAGTTGTCAATCAGGGGCATTTCACTGAGACTTTCAACGTTACTCTATATGCCAACACAACAATTGTTGATTCCTTGACCAACATTACACTAACAAAATGGGACTCTACAACTCTGAAATTCGCATGGAACACAACGGGATTTGCAGAAGGTAATTATGTTCTAAAGGCATATGCAGATCCTGTTCCTGGCGAAGTGTGGCCCAACGACAACGAGTTGAGTTACGAGTTTGTTTCAATAATTCACGTTGCCATCCAAGAATTGACACCGTGCAACCAAGTTGGTGATCCCAGAGACTCGTTCCAACTTGGAGGTTTAGCGTACTTCAAAGTCAAGGTTGATGTTATTGGTCAAACATTACCTCAACTACTCACCATTAATGTTTACGATAGCGAGAACACAACTATAGGTGTGGAATCATTTCAGGGTCCGGTCAATCCAGGCGTGTCCACATTCGTCATTAGTGTATACATTCCACCATCATCCCATCTTGGAAACGCAAAAGTCTACGCCAACCTATATACAGATTGGCCACATAACGGTGGAGTACCATATTGTCCCGAAGCTTCTTCAACTTTTCAAATCACTGGACCGTGACCAAAAGTGAAAACCTACATATCCATTCCACTCGCAATCATTATCCCACTACTAATCATGACGCTCACAACGCAAAGCTCCTCAACTCTCACTATCACTGTAAAAACAAGCAAACAGTCCTATGACATTGACGAAAGCATCGAAGTCTACGGCAACCTAACATACAATGGATCACCCGTTCAAGATGTTTCAGTAGCTCTGGAAGTAGTTGACCCAAACCACGACCCCGTAGTTACACGAACATTGCAAACAAATACTTACGGGGTATACAGTGCTAATTTCAAATTGGGTTCCGATGCAAAACTCGGCATATATACAGTGTGTGTTAGTTCAAGCTACAAAGGAGAAACAGCGACAGGTAACACAACATTCAAACTCGCCCATATCGCTCAAACCACAGTCCAAATAGAAGGTCAAACCTACACAATTATTACTGAAAGCAACGCCACTATAACCAACGCAACCGCTACTAAAAACAGTCTACACTTCACCAGCTCTGGACCAACCGGAGAAACAGCCTACATCAATGTTACTCTTCCAGTGGAGTTGAACAAGACAGGCATTAAAGTATTCATAGACGAAATTGAAGTCACTTCACCGCCCTTTCCAATAATTACCATCAATGGTACCCACTACTTCATCTACTTCGAATTCACACTCAGCACTCACGAAATAACAATAGAATACGCAACAACTAACATAGCCATCACCAACATAACATTCTCTAAACAAAACCCCACAGTCAACGAAACCATACAAATCTATGTGACAATAGAAAATCAAGGCAGCTACAACGAAACCTTCCAAATTAGCGTAAACTACACTCGGCTAATAGACCCTCTAATCGGAACACAAGATATAACATTGGCTCCAAGCGAATCCATAATACTCAACTTCACATGGACGCCAACAGACAGCGGCAGATACGAAATAAAAGCCTACACAAGCACAATTCCTGACGACAAGAACCCTTCAGATAACACAAAAATAACCTACCTCAACGTTTCAGCAACCCACACTTCAACCTTTTCTACAGAAGAAAACGATTGGGCAGACATGTATGTAAGAGGCACAGGATTCCATCTTATGACATCTCCAGTCTAAAGTCGTCTGTGGATTTTTCAGTTAAAAGCTTCACCAAATTTCCAGAGGCAGTCTTTCTTGAAAGTCTTTTCATAAATTCTAAGGTCACGCTTCGCAAGAGAACCCAGGAAAGTTGTTAGAACCAAGAATCAATAATGTTAATAGGTTGCTACACGTAAGTAAGCCTTTCAAAAGTGAACCTTGTCCCTCAAGTCCACTTTAAACTGGGGTATGGACAATGCCTAAGCTGAAGGTCTCTCTGTTAACTGGTCGAACCATAGATCAAGGCAAAGGAAAAGAGTACGGCAAACTCTCTGAGGAATACCAGAAGAGCGTGTCTATTTGCGAGATGGACCCAGAAGACATAAAATCTCTTAAAGTGAGAGAAAACGACAATGTGAAAGTCACCACAGAGTTTGGTTCTATAATAATGAAAGCCGTGAAGTCGAAAAGGACTCCTCATCAGGGAGTGATTTTTGTTCCCTATGGTCCATGGGCAAGTGTCCTCGCTAACCCCAAAACCCACGGAACTGGGATGCCATCGCTCAAAGGGGAAACGGCTGAGATTGAACCCGCCCCAACTGAAAAGGTGCTGAGTCTGCAAGAGTTGCTGAAAACAAGCTTTAGGAAGTAATATTAAATGCCAGTTATCCCCAACGTTACTTGTCCAGTCTGCGGTTCATTCTGCGACGACATCGAAATAACAGTGAAAAACAACGCCATTATAAAAGTGAAAAACGCCTGCGCCATAGGCGAAGCCAAGTTCCTAAACTACGCTCTTCACCGCCAAACAAAACCACTCATCCGAAAAAACGGCGAGTTGGTTGAAAGCTCGCTAGAAGAGGCGATTAGAAAAGGGGCTGAGATTCTAGCCAACGCACAGTATCCAATTCTTTATGGTTGGAGCAACACGAGTTGCGAGGCAACTCGGATTGGACTGGAACTCGCTGAAGAAGTAGGCGGAGTCATTGACAACACGTCAACCGTTTGTCACGGTCCCTCCATCCTCAGCATACAAGACATAGGCATCTCTTCATGTACGCTTGGACAGTTGCGCCATCGTGCAGACCTCATCTTCTACTGGGGAAGCAACCCATGGAGCGCCCACCCACGACACATAGACCGATACACAACATTTTCTGAGGGCAGGTTCCAAAAAAGCGCTTGGAAAGGATACCTATCTCGACTGACTGGCACTTTAGCCAGAAAACGACTGGGAAGAGCGGTAAATCTAATTTTAAGGCGTCAGATGCCAAGTCCTCCAGAGGCTGAATTTCGTCTTCCCTCCACCCTATTCCAGAACAAGAGAAAAATGATAGTTGCAGATGTCCGCAAAACTCACTCTGCCGACATAGCGGACTATTTTCTTCAAGTCAAACCCAACAAAGACTACGAGCTTTTGCAAGCTCTCCGATTGCTCATTCGAGATGAGGAATTAGACGTCAACGAAGTCGCAGGAATCCCAGTAGAGATTCTTGAGGAAATTGCCGACGTCATGATAGGCTGTAAGTTAGGAATCTTGTTCTTCGGCTTAGGCTTAACCATGAGTCAAGGCAAACACAGAAACATTGATGCCGCCCTCTCTCTGGTTCGAGACTTGAACCAACGCACAAAGTTTCTCATCATGCCCATGCGTGGGCACTTCAATGTGACAGGAGCAAACGTCGTCTTCACCTGGCAAACTGGTTACCCATACGCAGTCGACTTCTCTCATGGTTACCCAAGATACAATCCAGGCGAAACATCAGTCACAGACATACTCAGCCGAGGAGAAAGCGACGCTGGACTTGTAATAGCCTCCGACCCAGTCGCACACTTTCCAAACGCAGCAGCCCAAAACTTGATTAAGAACCCACTCGTGGTGATTGATCCTCAACCCACACCAACTTCTGTGATGGCTGACGTTGTGATTCCCTCCGCCTTCGTAGGAATCGAGGTTGAAGGAACCGCCTACCGCATGGACCATGTTCCCTTACCATTAAAAAAGGTTGTAGAACCCCCAAAGACATGCCTTTCTGACGAAGAAATCCTCAAGAGAATTCTTCGAGGAGTCCGCAGATTAAGGAGGAGTCACAATTGACAGAACTCATCATCAAAAACGGGTTTGTCTACGACCCCCTTAACAAAATAAACGGGGAAAAAATGGACATCTTCACCAGCAACGGCAGAATAGTTGAAAAACTCGCTAAAAAGAAAGCAAAGGTAATTGATGCTTCTGGAATGATAGTAATGCCTGGTGGAGTTGACATCCACTGTCACATCGCTGGCGCTGAAGTAAATTCTGGTCGCCTTCTAAGACCCGAAGACCACGCTAAAGATGTAGAAGCAAAAACTGCTTTAACTAGGTCTGGAGTGGGCTACTCCATCCCGTCAACTTTTACCACTGGTTATCGCTACTCGAGAATGGGCTACACAACCCTAATGAACCCAGCGATGCCCCCTCTTGAAGCTCGCCACACTCACGAAGAACTCGAAGACACCCCAATGGTTGACAAAGCCACATACCCTCTGCTAGGCGACTGGTGGTTCGTCCTAGAATACTTACGAGACAACATGATAGAAGAGTGCGCAGCCCATGTTGCTTGGATGATGACCGCCACAAAAGGATACGCCATAAAAATAGTAAACCCCGGCGGCTTGGAAGCATGGGGGTTCGGCAATAACGTGAGAGACCTCTATGATACGGTTCCGTATTTCAACATCACACCAGAGGAAATCATACATGGACTGTGCAAAGTGAACAAGCTCCTCAACATGCCTCACACGATTCATGTGCATACTAACAACTTGGGAAAACCAGGTAATTATCTAACAGCCTTGGACACGATGAAGTGTGTGGAGAACCTTGCTAACGAGAGGAAACCAGTTATTCATATCACTCATTGTCAGTTCTGTGCCTTTAAGGGAGATGACTGGATAACGTTGAGTTCTGGAGCCGAAGAAATCGCAAATTACGTCAACAACCATAGCCACGTAACCCTTGACATGGGGCAAGTAATCTTCACCGACACAACCACAATGACAGCCGACGGCCCCTTCCAATATCGACTCTATCAACTCAGCGGAAACAAATGGATGAACCACGACGTGGAAACAGAGACCACTTCAGGAATTGTGCCCTTTAGGTATAGACGCAAGAGTTACGTGCACGCAATTCAATGGTCAATCGGACTCGAACTCGCCCTACTAGTCAAAGACCCATGGAGAATCTACTTGACAACCGACCATCCAAACGGAGGACCCTTCACCTCCTATCCCAAAGTCATTTCATGGCTAATGAGTCGAGTCGCACGAGAAAAAATGCTAAAGAAGGTCAACAGAAAAGCCAGAAAGAATAGTCTACTTTCCAGCATAGAACGTGAATATAGCTTCTATGAGATAGCAACTATCACACGGGCTGGTCAAGCGAAGGCATTGGGTTTAAAACAGAAGGGCCATCTCGGAGTGGGGGCTGACGCCGACATAGCGATTTACAGTGTAAATCCAGAGTTGGTTGACGCCTCTAAAAACTATAAACGGGTTCGAAAAGCTCTCCAAAGGGTTGCATACACTATTAAGAGTGGAAAGATCGTTGTTAAAGACGGCGAAGTGGTAAAGTCTGTTGATGGAAAGACCTTCTGGGTAAACCCACAACTGTCCTCGCCCGCAGACATCACAGCGGATATGAAACGTAAATTCCGAGACTACTGGACAGTTGAGTTTGAAAACTATCCAGTTCCAGAAAGTTACTTAACCGCTTCACACCCAATTCCAGTCAGAGCGAAGGTTTAGAAGATGTTGATAACCTTACGCCCCAAGCGCTCGTTTAAAGTTCCTGTAGAAGCTGAGTGCATAAACCCCGACCTATTCGCAGAAAAAGCAGTCAAAGAAATGGGGAAACTGCAGGCTTGGGAAGGAAATCAAAAGAGAACCTTAGCCGAACTCTTCAAAATAGACCATGAGGCTACCAGTCCTCCAGAGAAAGTAACCATCAAAATTTGTGAAGACGTTAGCCGAGTCAGAAGAATCGGCACAAAAATGTCAACTGGCGAGATCATCATCGAGGGCGATTGTGGCATGCACTTAGGCGAAGAGATGAAAGGCGGCGTAATCACGGTGACTGGCAGTGCAGATTCGTGGACAGGCTCTATGATGAAGAACGGAACAATCGAAATCAAGGGAAACGCAGGCGACTACATCGGGGCACCCTACCGAGGAAGCACCCATGGAATGAGTGGAGGAACAATAATCATCCACGGAAACGCCGGAAACGAAGTTGGTTGTTACATGAGGAATGGACTCATAAAAATTGATGGTAGTGTAGGACAGTTTGCGGGAATTCACATGAAGGATGGAACAATTTATGTAAAAGGGGACTCCGAGGGACGCGCTGGAGCCGAGATGCTGAAAGGAAAAATCATAATATCTGGTTGCATTCCTTCAATCCTTCCCACGTTTACTATTGACAGCATAAGCCAAAGCGTAAAGGTGAACGGAGAAAAAATCGACGGTCCCTTCTACAGATTCACAGGCGACCTCACAGAAAATGGGGACGGAAGATTGTTTGTTTCAAAAACCAAAAATCCACATCTAAGCCCATTTGAGGAATACCTATAGTCAAGGAGAACCAGAAATGACTAAAGCACAACTGAGCGTAAACCAAACAGCTCATAAACTCGTGAAAAAACTCTGCGATGAAGCCGACAAGTATGGCGTAATTGTCAAGGATACAAAATCGGGTGCAACCCTAATCGACGCTGGAATTGAAGCCAAAGGCGGTTTTCTCGCCGGAAAACTAATCACAGAGATATGCTTGGGTGGATACGGCAAAGCACAAATCTCCAGTGCACGTTTTGATGACCTTGAGTTTCCTTCCATTCTCATACACACTGATTATCCTGCTATCGCGACGTTGGGGTCGCAGTTTGCTGGTTGGCAAGTCAAAGTTGGAGGCTACACTGCCATCGGTTCTGGACCAGTCCGTGCGTTGGCTTTGAAGCCTCGAGAAGTCTACGACAAAATTGGCTATCGCGATGAAGCAGATGTTGGAGTTATTGTCCTTGAGACTTCGAAGGAGCCGCCTGAGGCTGTGGTCACTCATATTTCTGAGCAAAGCAAAATCACGCCAGACAATCTGTCCATTATCTTGGTGCCCACCACGTCCATAGCAGGGGCAATTCAGGTGTCTGGAAGAATCGTAGAAACTGGAGTGCACAAGCTCATGAAATTGGGTCTTGACCCCAAGGCGATTATGTATGCGTGGGGATACGCTCCGATTGCGTCCTTGCATCCAAAGTTTGCCCAAGCCATGGGAAGAACCAACGACGCAATACTGTATGCAGGAACGACGTATTACACCGTTAAATACGACGACGATGAAAAACTGAAAGAAATCGTGAACAAGGCGCCTTCTATGGCTTCCAAGAGTTATGGGCAACCATTCTATGAGACATTCAAAAATGCAGGCTACGACTTTTACAAGATTGATCCCAATCTGTTTGCTCCAGCAGTCCTAACAGTGAACAACGCTAAAACTGGCAGCGTCTTCAAAGCAGGACGAATTAATGTAGAGGTGTTTAAGCAGTCGATAGGACTCTGCAGCTAAGCGTTTATGATTAAGTGGAGAATGTCGTGCGGGAAAATAAAGAAATTCTGAATGAGTTGTACAACGCAGTCGTTTTTGGCAATATCCAGAAGGCTCGTGAGATCGCAGAAAAAATAGTTCAAAGCGGCTTTTCTGCAAACGCTGCCTTAGAAAAAATGAGGGAAGCCATGAGAGCTGTTGATGAAAAATATGAGAAGAAGGAATATTTTATTGTGGATGTGGCTTCTTCCGCTTCCGCCATGCGAGAAGCTTTCAAAATCCTCGAGCCTCATCTGAAAGTTGAGTCCGCTGAGGTCACTGGAAAAGTTGTGATAGGGTCGCTTAAGGGCAACATTCAAGGTTTGGGAAAGGATATTGTGGCTGCGACTCTTCGTGCCGCGGGTCTGCTAGTTGTGGATGTTGGAGTAGACGTTCCCCCAAGAGTGTTTGTGGATACCGCCATAAGTGAGAAGGCGCAGATAATCGCGGTTTCCATCTCGGTGGAAGAAACCATTCCATTTCTCAAAGACTTGGTTGAGCTCTTGCAAAAAAGAAATTTAATTGGCGCAATCAAAACGGTGATTGGCGGTCAGGCGGTCTCCGAGCAAACACGCCGAGAATACGGAATCGATGCGTATGCCAAAGACGCTTGGGACTGTGTGAAAAAAGTTAAGGGTCTGCTTAGTTCTTGACATGATAACCTTAGAAAATCTTGTAGATTGGATGGGTGGAGGCGAGGGGCTTTATTTCCAGTCGCCTCATAGCGTAATAAGCTATTATTGCGTCCACTATTGCGCAGGCTGGAATCAAATTCTTTGCCTGCTTTATGGGTCCATACACTAGAAAGTTAGCTCCGTTAAATTGTGCAAGGGCATGTGCAGAAGCGTTAGATGCTGCGAAGCCTTCTTTAATCAAGATGCCTTGCGACGTTTTCCAGTCGTATGTGGCATTGGCGGGAGAACAACCCGCAGGGTATCCTAGTTCGTTTTTAACGAGTTTGATGGCTTCAGAAGCGTAGGCGATGCTTGGTACATCAAAAACGATGGTGTCCACTAGGATTTTCTTGATGTTTGCCTTCTCCGCAACCTTCACTAACCCAACGTGACTTTCGAAACCTTTCAAAATGGCGACTCTCCCCTCTGGTGAATAGTCCATTTCATTCTGTGCCAGAAGAATGGCAGCAGATACGCCCGACTCACGAATCGCGTCTATCTCATTTTCTGGTATTCCAGGAAAAATCGCGTTAAAGATAATTCTCTCTTGCAAACCCAATTCTCTGACAATTTTTAGACCAGCGATGCGAGTTTCTGTATTTGCTCCATCGACTAGTATGGCATTGTTGTTGTGTTCTGTGACGAATTCGATGTATTTTTTCATGGCTTCTGGATACATCGCCATAACATCAATGAAGTGGGGAACTCCTGTTTTTTCCGAAAGTTCTTCAGCCCTTGTAATCCACTTCTGCACCTTTCTTCGGTCGAACTCACCTTTCTTATGGTTTGTCACTTCGGGCATTCCCTTGTAGAAAACGTTTCCTATCAATACCGTGGGTAGTTCTCCGGGCTGTCCACCCACTTTAACATCTCCAATTCTGAATATCTTCTGTTTACATTCAAACTTGAACAAATTACTCACTAAGTAGACAACATCATGCTGGAGGAATAAATTTTTAATGTTTACTCAGATGTGTTCAGCGTTTTTGACTTGTTTTACCTTTTATAAGGAAGTTATTGACAAAGTTGCTGAAGCCTTGGTTGCCTACTAAAGCAGCCATCAAAAAACCGATAACTACTATTTCAGCCCATGCTTTAGGAAGTATAAATACAAGTGGGGCGATGCCGCCTTTGCCTACAAAAAAGGGTAAGAGACTTACAAAATAGAAGATGGTGAAGATGCACTCCGGTATGTAAGAAATGAGTACTATGGGAAGTGTTAGAATTGATTGACGTTTTCTTTGATTTATTTTGAGACCATGGTAAAGCGAACCCAAGGCTAGTCCAGCTAAAGACTTTCCAATGGGAAGCCCAATCAAACCTACCCATGAGCCTTGCCCCATAGGACCGAAGACAATTCCAGGTAAAATTCCTGCCAACAAACCCGTAACAAAACCTATAGCAGGTCCTCCATAAAGCGCGGCTATGAAAACACCTATATGAGAGAAATCTACGGCAACTCCTGGAGCTATGTATCCAAATTGAGACGATATGTAGAACAGAACGTTTCCAAGTACGCTCATCATTACAATGAATGAAACAACCTTTGAATCCATTACCAACCCTCATGTATGGTTTTGAGTCATTAGTTTCTTAATTATTTAAGAGTAACTACTCGGAAATGCGTGATAGTTCGCTTGAAAAGATTTTAATGGTTCCAGCACTACCTTCTAACCCAAGAGTGAAGTGAAGGCATGTCCGAGCCAGTCAAAATACGACTTGAAGAATTAGAAGAGTGGTTGAAGCAAGAAACTTTCTCCATCACTCAACCCATTAAAGACGAAGCAACAAAACTAGTTAATGATATCAAGAGCAGGCTAGATGGAATTAGAGAGATCAGTGAAAAAATGTTAGAAAACAGCGAAAAGGAAATGCTAAAAAGTAATCCAAAAACCTACCGTCGAGCACGAGTAGTCTCCAAACTCTCCCAGACCACATTAGAAATACTTGACGACGCCGATATTCCAGATGAAATCTCTTATGAAAGCCTTCAGGCGCTTCATGGAAATTTGGGAAAGACGATTTCAGCGATCGGACAGGAAAGAGGGAAATGGTTTCGTTACATAGAGCCCTACTTCATATTTGACCGCCGAAGATTTGACTTTGCATTGAAAAGAGCCATGGATTCACTTGGTGAAGTACATGTTTTTTCTTCAAATAAATACGTCAAGATAAAGGATGTAGAAGAAGCGCTTTCCATGATTAGCAGAATTGTTGGAATGCTGAATGAGATAGACGAATTGGAAAAGCACAAAGAACAGATAGAACTAAAGAGAAAAGCACTGGAGAAAGAGATAGACGAAAAGCAAGAGAAAATGTCCAAACTTCAACATCAAAGCGAGGTTAGTGAACTTTCCAGGGTGAACGAAGAGATCGAGGAACTGAAAAAACAGGTTAAGCACAGTTTGCGTCATCTTCAGAAGCCATTTATAAAATTACAAAGCCTCATTGGGAGTTCTGAATACATTTTGCCTCCAAATGAGGCGAATAAGTTGGATGAATACTTGAAGAATCCATTTGTGGCTTTTTCGACTGAGGAGGAAAAGTATCCGCTTCTGAAGGGAATTCTCCAAGGATTGGAAGACACAATGAATCAAAAGAAGTTGAAGTTGAAGAGCAGTCGTCTGAGGAAGGCTCAAGAACAAACAAAAAATATCCTCCAAAAGGATGCGTTGGATTCTCTTCATCAAAACTGTAAAGCAGCACTTCTGCGAAAACAACATCTCTCAACCTCTCAAACTATATCAGAATTTGAGAAGGAATCAGAGCAGATTCAGAAAGACCTAGAGGAGTTGAAAAAGAGGAAAAATCTTGTTGATTCCAGATGCGCCTTTCTAGATGAGGAACACAGAAAAACCAATGAAAAAATTGAAACCCTAAAGAAAGAGTTGGAAGAAAGTGCTCAGGAATTAACGGGTAAAGCAATTAACATAATAATTTTAGAATGATTATCGATGTCATTAGCGTCTTTTTCTTTTTTTCGTTGAAAGACGATTTAACAAATCAAGAGCCTTCTCTTCCTTCTCAACAGGTCTTGCTTTTATCGCGTTTGCTTTCTCCGCTTCTTCAAAGAGTTCTTCGCCTTTCTTTGTCCGAAGGACTGTAAAGGTCCAATCGGTGAGTCCAAGTCCACCAACAGAAATGTCGGCAAGCTCTGAGGAGAAGTCGCTGCACAAAACGCAACTTGTGCGGGTGTATTGTTTTGCCTCGGGCAACGAGATTTCTTTTTCTTCGCCGTTTTTCATGGTGATCAAGACTTTGCCTTTGATGTTGGTTTTCTTTATGTTTTGTGGCTTGATGCCCATGACTCCTTGAATGTGCTTTTCCATCAGTCCTTGGTAGGTAAAACTCTCAGTGCACATTAGACCAATCACAAAACCCAGTTTTTCTGTGTATTTTTTCAGTGGAAACATCTGGATTCTGCGAACTGCCAGCGTCTGACACGGGGTGCCAACAAAGGCTATCCTCTTCTTGTTTTGTTTCACTCCTTCTTGAAAGGCAAGCAGGTTTGGTGAATAGAAGTATCTTGTTCCCGCACATTCCATAACCTCTTTTGTGGTTGTGGCCAATCTTGGAACTGGGTATAACGTTTTTTCTTTGCTAATCCCTGAGATTGCCGCTCCGTCAATCGTTCCATTCTTTAGAGCAAAGCTGAGAAGAGCGCTTACTACTCCGCCGTCTTGGCAAACCCGAAGGATATTTTTGTCTGTGGCTTGGGCGATAACGAGACGCTGATAGATGCCAAAATCTTCTTCTGCCTTGCTTCTTCTTCCAAACACGAACTCTTCAAGTGTAGGCCAAGACAGATTATACTGAGGACAAACTTGGGGGCAAATGCCACACGCTTTGCATTCCTTTATTATCTTCGGTTTTTGTTCCACATAATCTAAACAGTTAAGAGGGCAGACAACAACACAGGCGGCGCAACCAACACACTTTCCGGGAAGAACCACTTTGTTTTCCAAGGATTCTTCAAAACTTACTTTTTGAATTTTCATCTTGGTTCTCCTTTCAAAGGGCTTTTCAACTTAGATTTAAGCCATTCCGCTCTACCCTTTTATAAGTTTGTTTCTAATCTTTTATTCTCACCTCGTTCAATAATAAGTGACAAACATGGGAGCCGCAATAAGGGGCGTCTCTGACCTAATTAGTAAAGCCAGAAGGATGCATGCCAACGAATTTCTAGAACTAACCGACACTATTATTCAACAATCCTCTAGTAAACCCAAGCACATCAAGAATCTGCGAATCACTGGTAAACTTGTTAATATGCCACCGAAAGGAGAAGTTATCATCATCGGAGACATCCACGGAGACCTAAACAGTCTCATACACATATTGAAAGAAAGCCGTTTTCTAGACAAGACTCGAAGAGGCGAGGATGTCTTTGCAGTCTTTCTCGGCGACTACGGCGACAGAGGCATCCATTCTCCAGAAGTCTACTACCTTGTTTTACGGCTGAAAGAACAGTTTCCAGAAAATATAGTGCTGATGAGGGGAAATCACGAAGGTCCTGAGGACTTGCTTGCTTATCCGCATGATTTGCCAAGTCATCTTGGCAGAAAGTTTGGTGAAAACGGGTTAAGGGTTTACAGGAAAATACGTGAACTCTTCAGCCAATTATATACCGGGGTTTTAGTGGAGGGGAAGTTGGTTATTCTTCATGGCGGTGCACCAAGTCAAGCCTCCATAATAGAGGACTTAGCCTTCGCTCACGAGAAACATCCACAAGAGACTCATCTTGAGGAGATTCTTTGGAGCGACCCTATAGAAGGTGTGAGAGGAACCTATCCGTCGCCTAGGGGAGCTGGAAAACTTTTCGGCGAGGATATCACAGACAACCTACTGAAAATGCTGAAGGTTAAAGTGCTCATCAGAGGACACGAACCCAGTGAAAAGGGTTTCAAAATGAACCACAGTGGCAAAGTCTTGACATTGTTCTCGAGGAGAGGCCCGCCATATTATAACAGTTATGGGGCATATCTACACTTAGACCCTTCTCAAGAGATAGAGAATACAACGCATCTTCTAAAATACATCCATAAATTCTAGTTGACAACTTCTATAGAGCTTTCGTTAACCCAAGTTATAGGACACCTAGTTAGGGCTAACCAGAAATTTGATTTCAGAAAAATCTGGTGAGATATTATCGGTTTCAAGGAGGAATAAAAAAGAAGGAGTTTTAGTAGGGGTTATGGTCCGTACCATGCTTCTAAGCCATTGATGTCGCCTAATCCTAATGTTCGTTTGTAGGTTTCTCCATAGTCTGCGTAGCCGTACATTGTTAGCCAATAGTCGACATCATCGTATAAGTCCGCCAAACCAGCCCAG
>Ga0315314_1000356_pt1 | contig 54135 bp, 57 predicted proteins | sample TDP9_MG_FD_203631 | JGI IMG/M metagenome (GOLD analysis project Ga0315314, IMG submission 203631) | Freshwater sediment microbial communities from Lake Towuti, South Sulawesi, Indonesia - TDP9 | ecosystem: Environmental > Aquatic > Freshwater > Lake > Sediment | place: Indonesia: South Sulawesi... | reverse complement strand
TAGAAAGGCGCGCCAAGAATGCGAGAAGATAATCCCCCAGTTCCACCGCTGTGAACAATGCCGCGCAGACGTTATCTACCTGCCATAGTTATTTCTCTCAGCGCCAATAAGGTGCATACATGCATAATGCGCGCGCAATTCAAGGGGCACCATAATAGAGCGCGCTAACTCTAATCCAGGATTTTCTAACAGTTTTTCTCCTTTCTTTGTGATCATATACATGCCTCTGCCAACACGCTCCAAGTAACCGTTTGGGAGTAGGTAGTCGTAGAATTGTTTTCTGATCGTGTTTGATGTTGCGAAGCGTAGGCATGTTGCAACCGCTTTTTTCTCAATATCCGTGTAGTGCACATGACCCTTTCTTAATCAGCTCTTTGCACGCAGGGTTAGCAAATGTTTTAAGGTGTTCAAGGCTATGCTTTCAAAGAGGGCTAATGCATTATAAGGATTTGTTGAGAGCTGCAAGGCTGTTTATGACGGACCCCACTGGTTACGATTCTTCGTATCGGCGTGCACGAAGTAGTGTGGATTGGAGAAACCTCAACAAGTTACCTAAAGACGAAATTGTAAACAAAGTTATCAGGTTTCTGAATGAGTGGGCCTGCCGACTGGACTCAGCGTATTTTGGCAGAATCGCTGATGGAATAATCGAGGCGTTTGAAGAAGTAAGTCCGTTTTTGAGTGCAGTTGAAAACGAGACATTGGAAGACATCGACCTCCACAAAGCCAAAAATGTTGGAGGCAAGGAATTTGACAATTTTGAGATTGTCCATGAAGTTTTTTCGGAGTTTTGCACCATTGGATACAGATTCAGGTGGGTTGCGGCATCTAAAACGCTTCATCAGGTTTTGCCTAAGCTGTTTGTGATGTGGGATAATCCTATATGCGGGAGGCTAGGCCTAGATCTAACTCCACGTTCATATGTGCATGATTTTCTGCCGATGATGCAGCGGGAAGTGAATGAGGCTATAAGGACCTGTATGGAAGATCACCATTGTGAGCGTGATGCTGCAATTCATTTCATTGTTGAGGAATCCCGCAAGATTAGTGGTTATGAAAAGACGTTAGCTAAACTGGTCGACGAATTCAACTGGATAAAGTACACCAAAGAATACTTCTAACCCCAAAAAGGTGTTAAAAATGGTTAAATGCCCAAACTGCAAGAAAGAACAAGGCAAACCAAAGAAAACTTGGAAATACGGACGATTCACCGTTCAAGCCTACTCCTGCCAAAACTGCAAAACAAACTTCAGAGAATACACCCAAGCAGGAAAACACAGCTTCACGCTAAGGCTCAAAACAGGTAAAGGTTACGTTAAAGCTTAGCTCCATCGTCGGGTTAACTTTCACCTTTGACTAGTCTCTCTATCTTGCTTACTCTATCAGAGATATCATTAGCCATTGCTTGAAACGCGGGAGTCCTAAATGGACTCTTCGCTGGGGACACTCGGCTACTATCTAGAATTTCCTTGATTTCATTGCAAAACGCCAAAATTTCTCCAATATGCTTATCTTGCTGAAGCAGTCGAACAATGATTTCTTCATATGTTTCCCCTTTCCTACCTAAATCGGTCAGACGTTGATGCGTTTCCTCGCTTACACGAATTAGTTTGTCAGCCATTTCTCCTTGCCCTGTAAGTACTTTGTTTACCGAGTTAATATAAATATATTGTGTAAACTCAGTAAACCTAATATGCGTGTGTATGCACAATATTTCTTGAGCAATAAAACATTTCTGGAGGAAAATGCATGAGTCTAGAAAAAGCGATTCAGAAAACATATGATTGGGCAACCGGGGAGTATCCGTGGAAGTTAACATGCCCGGTTTGTGGCTTTGACTATCTTCACATAACTGCTTTGAGCTGTCTAAGGCACGCAGATGAGACAACGATCACCAAGGAAGGAACAATTGTAAAAGAAGCGCAAAATGATATGCGCGGAGTTAGAATCACAATACAATATCTCTGCGAAAATGGGCATGCAGGTCGCATAACGCTTCAATTCCATAAAGGCAATGTGTACATGGCCCACGAAATTTTGCCGTTGCCCAAAGAATGTCCCGCTGACATCTGGAGAAATTAGAATGCTAGAATGGTTCGTAGAAGTCTCTGAGGGCGTGAAGAGAAAGACGCCTCCAAATATGATCAGAACTGAAGCTTTGGGTGAGTGGCAAACCAAAAACCAATCAAGTAGGCTAGGACTCTTCTCAAGCATTTATCAATACCCAACCGAAGACCCTTACATTGACGGAGTGTTAAGCGACTTCTACATGGATTTCGATTATGAGAAAAACCCCGATGAAGCACGAAAAGAAGCAGTCGCTACTTCAAAGAAGCTGATCACTGATTATGACATTTCAGAAGAAAACCTAGTAATAGCATTTAGTGGGATGAAAGGAATAAGCATAACAATCGACCACAAAGTCTTCAATGCGGAATCTTCTGCCGACTTACCGCTAATCTGGAAAGACATAGCTAGAGAGCTAATATCAAAACTAAAGCTAAAAACCGTAGACACGAGCATTTACGAAAGGCGAAGACTCTGGCGGTTGCTGAATAGCAGGCATCAAAAGACAGGACTCTACAAGATCCCTCTTACACTGGCCGAACTGGAAAATCTAACCGTAGAAAAAATCAAGGAGATGGCTATCAAACCAAGAGAACCCTTCATAAAGAGAGAAGCATGCTCAGCTCCAAAAGCTGCGAAACTGTTTAGGGAACATGAAAGCCAAATTGGGAAATGGCAAGCAGAAAGAAAAAAATCCTTTGAGAAAACAGAGCTAAAAACTCTCGCAGATGACCCACCATGCGTACAGCGCAGGTTTCAGATAGGCGGCAAAGTTGGCTCACGTAATTCCTTTCTTTTCCAGATTGCGGTTTTTTATGCATACAAAGGACTAAACGAATCAGAAATAAACAAGATAGGCTACGAATTTGCAAGACACTGCGAACAGGAACCAGAACCATTCCCTAAGCAGGACGAAGTTGAATCCATTGTAAAATCTGCAATCAAAGGAGTACAAGATAGAAGATACAGTGTTGGATGCACTTCCGAAGCCTTTGCAGACCTATGCGACAAGGAAGATTGTCCATTTTTTAGAAAACCTAAAGAAAAAGAACTAAAGCTTTCATGTGGACAAGATTTACCAGACGTGGTTTTTGAGCAGATAGACGACGAGTATCTGATCTACGACAAGAACACTGGGCAAACATTGAGACAAAAGACTGTAAAAGACTTTGAGCCACTTGAACAAATTCCTTGGAAACCCATAACGGATGTGCAACCTTATGACGATATTTGGAGCGAAGTCAAGCAGTATCTTTATGAACACATTGACATCCTGAGCGGCCATGACATACTGACAGCTTGGGTGCTAGCAACATGGATTCCAGAAAAATGGGATGCGGTGCCATACCTGTTCTTTTATGGACCAGCAGGAAGCGGAAAGACTTGGGCACTGGAGGTTCTCGCGTCAATAAGCTTCAGACCGTTCCTCAGCGCGTCGACCACAATGCCTGTCATATTTAGAGCATGCGACTTGTGGCATCCAACGTTATTCTTGGACGAAACCGAAGTCTATCTTCGCAAAGAAAGAAGCGAAATAATGCACCTACTCAACGCTGGCTACAGAAAAGGCTTCCCAGCAACACGCATAGAAGAAACTGAAGATGGCCTAAAAGTCAAGATATTCGACTGTTTTGGGTTCAAGGCGCTCGCTGGAACAAGAGCATTCGTTGACACATTGAAAAGCAGATGTATAGTCTTCAACATGAGCAAAGCAACTAGAGAAATCAAAACCAAAATCGACCCTACTCGGTCAGAGGAATTGAAAAAGAAATTCCTAATGTACAGGTTTCAGATGCTAAAGAAGAAGGAAACACTCGAAGAAGCAAAAGTAGACCTTACCGGAAGACTGCGAGAATTGTTTTTACCACTAATAACAGTCGCATCATTGGGAGCTAAAGGGTCAATATTAAATGAAGCACAAAAAATCGAGGAAATCACGAAGGAAGAAGAGCAAGCGGGTGACGAAGCCATTGTCTTCAGAGCAATAGTATCAGCCCATGAAGAATCCGGGGGCACTAAAATCAGCATAAAACGCATAACAGAGATAGCGAATGAAGCGTTATCGATGAGTGAAATGTATTCTGCCTTCAATATTGGGCGGATAGCATCACGGTTAGGGTTTAAACGGGCAATATACAACAAGCAGCGATGCATTGTCTGGAATGAGGAGCTTGTTAAAAGGCATCAAAAGAGGTGGAGATTAGAAAAGGGGCAGCAACAGTTCTAACAACAGTTTCGCAACAGTTCTCTTCTAGCGTTTCGATGCAGAAGAATGTTGGAAGGCAACAGATCAACAGTTTTCACAGTCTTTCTAGCGCGTACGCCAAGCAACAGTGGTTGCAACGGCTAGCTACTTTTAGTTTGGAAAATAATATACACACACGCACAACCATCTGTGTCTGCCTACCCGTCCTAGAAAAACTGTCAGAACTGTTGAACTGTCAGTCTCCAACATTGAAGTGCATAAAGCGCGGTCTTAAGAACTGTTGACGAACTGTCACCGGAACTGTCTGGCTTAGAATGTTCGGTGGTTTTTTCAAAACACAAATGGCTGGCGGTCTTATTGTCTTTTCCTCGATGCCCTGAGTGCAACAATTCGAAAATTTGGAAAGATGGGCTACGTAAGACTATGGAGGGCTATGTTCAACGTTACATCTGCCGCTCTTGTGGTTTCAGGTTTAGCGAGACTAGTTGGAATGGCTCTGACTCGCCTGAGCATGTTCAAAAAATTCATAGAAAGTCATTAAATAGAAACTCAACCTTACCTTTTACTCGCCAAGTAGGCATCGCCCAGACAACGGGGATGATAAACTTGGCCACAGTGGACGAAACCCGAAATCAAGAAAAGGCTGCGGGGGCCACAAAGACAGATTCAGCGACTGTTAAAGGCAGAATCGTCGAATTCCTTTGGTGGATGGAAAAACAAGGCTTCGCCAAAGACACAATAAGAGGCTACGGCTCATGCTTAAGAGCGCTACTACATAGAAACGCTGACCTGCTAAATCCAGAGTCAGTCAAAGAGACTTTAGCAAAAGAAAAAACATGGAGCCAAAACAGACGCAGAAACGTCATAAACGCATACACACTGTTCCTGAAGTTCAACGGAACCCGATGGGAAAAACCACGATGCAAAGTAGACCGCAAGATTCCCTTCATTCCCACAGAACAAGAAATCGAGTGTTTAATCGCAGGAAGCCCTAAGAAAGTAGCAACATTCCTCCAGTTACTTAAAGAAACCGCCTTCCGATCAGGTGAGGCAAAAAGACTCCTCTGGACCGACATTGACTTTGAAAAAAGACTAATCACTCTTAACCAACCAGAGAAACATAGCTTACCAGGAATATACAAAGTCAGCCAAAAACTAATCGACATGTTAAACGCTTTACCACGCACTAGCCTCAGAGTGTTCGGAGACGGCCCAATCAACTCAATCAAAGTAACATTCATAAAAGCTAGACGAAGACTAGCCTACAAACTTCAAAACCCACGCTTGCTCAAGATCCACTTTCATACATTGCGACACTGGAAAGCCACAATGGAATACCACAGGACCAAAGACATATTCCACGTCAAAGAATTCCTCAGGCACAAAAAACTAGACAACGTCGCCCTATACGTCCAAATAGACGCAAGACTATTCAAAGACACAGACGAAGGTTTCACATGCCGAGTAGCCCACAACATTGGCGAAGCAATAGGTCTAATCGAAGCAGGCTTTGAATACGTCACAGGAGAATACAGCGACGGCGGCAAACTCTTCCGCAAACGAAAATAACATCACCCGACAAAAATGAACGGAATCAGGTAAAACAATGTTGAAAAGTGGCCGGGGTGAGGTAGCCTGGTAGCCTATAGGCCTGTGGAGCCTAGCGCCCGGGTTCAAATCCCGGCCCCGGCCCTCAAGTCGAGGCTACGATGACTATGCCGTCTAAGGAAAATGCAAAGGCAGTATACTGTTGTCTTGACGCGGCTACTGTGCACAATCAAGTTTGGAGCTATAAGGTTAAACTTAAAACCTTAAGTACTTGCGCCTGATACCTTGAGTTTTCAACCCTCCAGAGAGCAAAGGTCATGCGGAAATCCTCTCCACTCATAGTGTTAACATGTCAATCCACTGAGATGAGCGACTACCAAGGCAACCACGTTTTACCGTTTGCAGCTGGCTTCTCCAAACCCTGGTTCATACCCAGATTCTACCTGAAGAAAACATTTTTCAAACCCGTCCCATCAAATAGCCTCGAGGTTGCCATAGCGCCGCTTGGTCTCAGAAAACTCGAAGCCGACTTAATAAAGTCAGGATTCAAACGTGAAGACGTAGTTGTTGTGCATCCAGACGATTTGAAAAAAGCCGTAGGACCAGATACCAAAGTCATAGGGATATCGTCAAAAGATCCGCTTGGCTTAGGATACGTATCACTAACTTACTCATCAGTCCTAAATCTAGGAGAGCCCATAAACAAACTAGAGTTCAAAAGGCTTATGAAAGATGCTCAAAAGGCCAGGCAGAGATATGGCTCAAAGATAGTTATTGGCGGTCCCGGCTCATGGCAGCTACTAAGGCCTGAAACCAACGATCTATTCGATGTAGATTGTATCTTCCTTGGTGAAGGAGATGTTACAGGTCCCGATGTTTTCTGGAAACTAGTCAAAGGCCAAGACACGCCTCAAGTTGTTGAAGGAAAACCAGCTTCAGTAAGCGATATTTCCCCAATAACGAAGCCGTCTATCTACGGAGCTGTTGAGATATCCAGAGGCTGCGGGCGAGGCTGCGCTTTCTGCTCTCCAACCATGCAGAAAAGAAGGTTCATACCGATAGAAACAATCATGCGTGAAGTTGAACTCAATGCAAGCCACGGATCGCACAATGTCTTACTGGTCACAGAAGACATTTTCATGTATGGATGTAACAGCTCCAACTTTACCCCAAACAGTAACGCTGTAGACGGCCTTTTCAAAGCTCTCACTACACATGAAGGGGTAGAATCAATTCAGGTTACTCATGCTAACTTGGCTGCCGTTAGTGTCGATAAAGCACTGGCAAGCCGCATAGGAGATGTGCTGAGAGAAAGATCGCAATATAAACTTGCAGAGAAACAAGTGGCAACAGTTGAGGTGGGCATCGAAACAGGTAGCCCTAAGCTTTTCAAAAGACATATGGCAGGAAAATGCAAGCCATTCAAGCCAGATGAGTGGAACAGCATAGTGTTGTCGTCGCTTTCATTCATGGAAGAACAAGACTGGGTAGCACTCGCAACGATACTTATAGGTCTACCCGATGAGACTGACGAAGACGCAAGGCAAACGATTAAGCTCATCGAAAACATTGAAGGTCTAGGCCTAAGGACGTTTCTCGTCCCCTTAATTTTCGTACCTTTAGGAACATGTGGCTTAAGAGAAGCCGCATTACGGTTCTTTAACGATCTCACAGAGACGCAAGTTGAAGTCTTCACCTTAGCTTGGGAACACAACATCAAGGTTTGGGGACCCGACTACTTCAAATCGCCCCCGTATACATCACATTGGGCCAGACTTGGGTTCAAGGCTGCAAAGAGTCTTCTCTACAACCTGAAATACAAGAGAAGCGACAAATGGAGAAGGACTATAGCTAACAGAATACTCAAGGCATTAGAACAAGTTGTCTGACCTGCTGCTGAATTCAAGATGGGCAAGTGCGCCTGGGTTCAAATCCCGGCATGCCCTAGGTTCAAGGTAACGTGCGATCTAAACGACCCTGCATAGATGGTATCAAAACCGATATCACACGCAAACTCACTTTTCCCAAGTGCGCCTTGGAACAGAGAAAACTCGCAATAGAATCATAAACTATTCTTTAGAGAGGGATTTTCCCAGCATGAGAGCAGAAGCAACAGCAACGCAGAAGGCTGGAATAAAAATTAATGGGTTGATAAGAGGCAGGGTGAGCGCCCATAAAATAGCCCCATACGACGCGACCACTATGAACACTAGTGCACCAATCCTAATCTTCAAGCTGCTTGTTCGAGCAAACACTGCTCCTTGATTGTTTAGCATGGATTGCAGCAGATTTTGCGCTTGCTTTATCTGCTCGTCTGTCGCCAGAATTACTTGATTTTTGTCAGCATCTTGGAATTTGAAACTTGAAAGCGCATACCTTTGTAACTCCCAAGGCTTGCTTTTGGGCAAGATCTTGACAACATTGCTTTTCTCCATCTTTTTCAATATTGTCTGAACTTTACGGATGAACTGAATATCATTGGCTTTATCCTCTCCATAAGACCTTTTTATCAAGTCTTTAACGTCTGGAAAACACAGTTCCAACAGGAATGATGCAATCGCCTTGGCAAGATCATATTGATACTCCCCCTCCCGCAAACGCACATCACCAGTTTTAAAATCAGCGCCCAGAGCTTCTTGCAAAGACCGTATTTCACCCTGTGTTAGTCTGAGTTCAGACACGCTGTTGTCGCCTGTTCAATTGTTTCAATTGAAAAAACATAAAAGTGAATGATGTTAAATAATGTTTTGGTTTCATACACTTCAACTCGCGCAATTCCATTTTCAATAGATTCTATGGAAAAAACCAGTAAGTTTTTCAACACCTTCAACATTAATTGAAGGTGTGTGGCTTGGCGAATTATGCGAGAACTGCGAGTGCATTTCAACTTTCCCAAGAGAACACCGCCTTTAAGAACAGGGATAGAGCAGCAATTATAGCTGACATTTTAAACTCGCTTGCAAGAAGCCCGAGAGGTAAAAGGAAAACCAACATTATGCAAAGTGCTAATCTAAGCAACGACATGTCGAACAAGTATCTTGACCTTCTGTTGCGCAATGGCTTAGTAAGAGTTGAGGATGGAGGCGTCTACAAACCAACCACAAAGGGACTAAAACTCTTACAAAACTTGGATATCGAATACCTTAGAATCCGATGGGAACTTGAGTCAAACCCACACATGATGTAAGTGTTGATTCTTCTCTCATTCTAGTCGGGGCCTAAATTGTGGACGCATATTCTTTGATAAGTAGACACTTGTAATTATGAAGATCGCTGTTGTGGCTGCAAAGATGTACGTTAGGCTTTGGAAATTGTAAACATTCTCAGAGTAATCGTGCAGATGTTCTACATAAGAATTGTTCAATGTTTGATAGTTGTTTTGAAGCTGACTGTAATTGCCTAAAAGTGCAGTATAGTTGTTCTGAAGGTCATTATATGTCACGTTCAGATTCTGCAGATCTGTTTGCAACCTGGAATGTTCGTTGAGCAGTTCGTTGTAAAGGTGCTGTAATTCGGAAGTAAAGATTGTAATGACTTGACCGCTATGACTATACGTGAAATAAATAACAGCATAGGTCACGTTGGAAACGCTCAGCACCTTTGGAACGATTTCTTCACCAGCAATCACATTATACGGATCGCTCATTAACGCTGTGGGAATTCGGATCCTGCAGAAACCGACTGTGTTGTCCTTGCCCATAGCGTTGAAGCGTATTATTTTGTTTCCCGTTTCTGCTCCAAGAGTGAAATTGAAATTAGAGATTGAAGAATTACTAATAACCGTGACATGATATGTTTCTCTTTTGAAAGTGGCATTGAAGTCAGAAAACGTTCCCATGAGTGGATAGTTGTCTCTGTTGTCTACGTTTATTGCATAGGGGGTGTCTCCTATTCCATCTTCATTTAGGTCTTTCCCCGTATAATCACTCCAATAGTTGCCTTCACCCTCATAATCCCAAATATTTTTCAAATCACTCGAGGCTTGCACTGAATTGTTGAAGTTATTATGGTAAATAGTATTGTTGACACTAAAAGAGGCAAGATTAATACCGTATTCAGTGTTCGAATAAATGTCGTTGCCTGAAAAAACATTGCTGCTAGACAGGTAAAGACTGATTCCAACGTTGTTGTCTATTATTTTGTTGTAGCTTATGTTGCTGTCACTGGAAAGTACCATGAATATGCCGCCATCTGATACTTCTTTGCCACTGTTCTGTATAGTGAAGCCCTGGATGGTTACGTTGCTAGCCATTACAGAAATCACGCTACCTGTTCCGACCCCGTCGATAATTGTTGAATCTCTGTCTTCTCCAACAAGTGACACACTCTTGTTAACGACAACATTTTCAGGGTATGTGCCCTTTTTCACGAAAATGGTGTCTCCAGGGTTTGCGCGGTTTATTGCTTCTTGTATTGTTGAAGAGACGTAGATTACGTTTGGAGACGCGTTTACAGATACCTCGTATTTCGTTACAAACAGTACGAATGAAAGACACAGAATGGAAAATAGAGCCAGGATGACTTTTTTCAATTTAATCGCCGTTTCTCTTTTTAGCGTGTTGAGTTATTAAAACATTAAGGTTTGACTGCGTTTGATTGTTTTGTTTGTGTGTGTACACGAGCCTAGACCCCCTCTAATAGGCGCCAAATATGTTTCTTAATGGTTGAATGTATCTCTCATTTATTTTATAGACCCCCCTACCTACGGGGGAGGACTTTGTGACAGGTTGACCACAAATGGTCTGGTGAGTGTAAAGATCGTCCATGAGAACAGCGACCCGATATGTGAACTTAATCCCAAATAGGTCTTACATGCAGTGTCAGAAACGCACAAACCCATAAGCGGCATTAGAAACAGATAAACACACCATCGGCTGTGAAGAAAACCCATGTCTGCATCCGAAAGAAAGATGAAATCGTCAAGATAACCTTAAACCAAAATTTCAGCTCGACACCTCGGGTGATTGGGAGCCGCAGGTTGAACGCCTCAATCGAAGGAAATGTTTGGTGTTGCATAAGTTTCATATGTATGCTGTGCGTATCAGCTTTATCTTTACTTTGGGGATGACGAATGATGGCGGAATCCTTGGTTTCGAGTTATAAGAAGCTGATGGAGAAGACGAAGGAAATAGTGATTCTTCAATCGGCTATGTCTATTGTTTATTGGGATATGGAGACCAAGATGCCTCCGAAGGGGATAACGTTACGCAGTCAGCAGCTTGCCGCCTTGAGCCGGATTGAACACAAAATGAGCACGAATCCCGAGATTGGAACCTTACTGAACGAAATTGTTAGGCATCCAGAATACGACAAACTCGACATGATTCAGAAGAGAAACGTGTACCTGATAAAGAAGAGCTACGATGAAAAAACCAAGCTGCCCGAAGAGCTTGTTGTAGAAATCGCAAAGCAAGAGGCGATTGCAATTGATGTTTGGAAGAAGGCTAAGGCTGCCAAGGATTTCTCCATGTTCAAGCCCGAACTCGAAAAGATGGTTGACCTCAAGAAAAAGGCGGCTGAAATCTTGATGGGCGTGAAAGGCACGGCGACGCCCTACGACGCGCTTATCGACATTTTTGAGCCCAAAATGACTGCGGTGACGATTGCCAAGGTCTTTGGAGAATTGCAGGAAGGTTTAATCGCGCTGATAAAGAAGTGTGAAGCCGCTCCGAAACAGCCAGATGTGTCCTTTCTTAAGCGTCGAGTTCCTATTGATGTGCAACGCCAGATTTCTAATTCGCTCGCTAGACTTATTGAATACGATGTAGAGTCAAAGCAAGCTGGAGGTAGAATCGACGAGACTGAGCATCCGTTTACGACAGGCTACTATGACGATGTGCGAATCACAACGCATTATTACGAAGACAATTTCACATCATCCATATTTTCAGTGTTGCACGAGGGCGGTCACGCACTTTATGAACAAAGCTTGAACCCAGAGTGGATTTACCAACCAGTCGGAAACGCAAGCTCATCAGGCTTTCATGAGGCTCAGTCACGCTTTGTAGAAAACATAGTGGGACGTTCTCGCGAGTTCTGGGTTTACTACCTCCCAAAACTGAAGGAGCTTACGGGCAGTGTTTTTTCGGACGTTGATTTGGACACGTTTGTCCGTGCCGTCAATCTGGTTAAGCCCTCCAAGATTCGTATTGAGTCAGACGAGGTTACCTACAGCCTCCATATAATCATTCGATTCAACCTTGAACGCGACCTGTTCGCCGACAAAATCACTGTTGCAGAGCTTCCAACGATTTGGAACCAGAAGTACAAAGAATACCTCGGCGTAAACATTGAAAACGACTCCGAAGGCGTGATGCAAGACACCCACTGGGCCGGAGGCGGATACGGTTATTTTCCAAGCTACGCGTTGGGCAACATCTTCGATGGACAGATATTGGTTACCATGGAAAAGGTCTTGCCAGACTGGAAAAATCAACTGGCACAGGGTAGTTTTCACACCATCAAACAATGGTTGGCAAAGAACGTGCACAGTTACGGCAACATGTACGACCCAGAGGACCTCATCAAGATAATTGCAAAAGAGGAAATCAACGTTAAGCCGTATATTAATTATCTAAATGACAAATTCTCCAAACTCTACGAATTCTAGCCGATGCTTAGTTAAGCTTCGATCTGTGAATGTGGTTCTATGCGCTTGTGCTATCCCCCTACCTAAAGGGGAGAGAGTGTTTGTTCCTCCGAAGTTTGAGGCTGTGTAGACTTAAAGGTTAAGACGAAAAATGCTATGATAGTGTTGAGGTAGCGCTATGTCGAAGAGGAAAAGTTGGTGTGAAAAACTGAAAAACAACAGAGGGTTGCCAGTAGTGGAGACAATCACTGATAAGATGAGCAAACGATGGGGCACGGGCACGGTAGTTATTCCTGCTCCAATGGAAGTTGATGAAATAATGAGAGGAGTGCCACAAGGAAAACTTACTACTATTAATGAAATTCGTGCTGCTCTTGCCAAAAAGCATGGCGCAACTATTGGTTGTCCCATAACCACTGGCATTTTTGCTTGGATTGCGGCCCACGCTGCCGAAGAACAGAGACAACTAGGTGAAAAAGATACTACTCCATATTGGCGCACTTTGAAAACTGGTGGAATTTTGAACGAGAAATATCCAAGCGGAGTTGAAGCCCAAAAGAAACTTCTGGAAAAAGAAGGGCACAGAGTACTTCAAAAAGGCAAACAATATGTTGTTGTCGATTACGAAAAATCATTAGCAAAAATATAGCCAGCCTAAAAGCTTGAAATGAAAAATGAGGAGAGTGTGCTAAGGCACTTTTTGGCGCGGCACTGTTTCTAGTTCTTTGGCTCGTGTTTCTATGAATTCTGTAACCTTTTCTTCGCAGTATTTTTTGGCTTCTTGTTGCTTTTTCAGGTGCTCCTTGATAATGTGGAGAACGCTGTCCACGTTGAATGGCTTCATTATGTAAGCGTCTGCGCTTTTGTTTACGGCTTCGACGGCGTTTGCAGCGACGGATAGCCCGTGACAATGATTTTAACCATTTTTGGCGTGGTTTCTCTGATAGTGGTTAACAGTTTTGTTCCTTCCATGTCAGGCAGTCGGATGTCTATCAGCGCCAAATTGTAGAATTTAGTGTTTGATTTCTCGATGGCTTCTTTTCCATTTTCAGCTGTGTCAACAATGTATCCATTTTCTTCCAGTATGGTTGCCAGAACTTTTCTTATGCTTTCGTCATCGTCAACAACAAGGATTCTGGCGCTTTCAGCCATGTTTTTTCACCTCCCCCAATTTGGGTCTGATAGGAATGGTTACCTTGAATGTTGTTCCCTTGCCTGCCTTGCTTTCCACAGAAATGTTGCCTTCATGGGCTTCAACGATGCGTTTGCAGATGGGCAGGCCTAATCCCATTCCCTTTGCTTTAGTGGTGAACAAGGGTGTCCAAATCATATCCAATGTTTCTTTTGACATGCCAACTCCAGTATCGGTGAAGGCTATCTCCAAACCGCCCTTTGATTCGTTGCTAGTAATTGTAAGTTTGCCGCCTTCAGCCATGGCATCAATTGCGTTTTTGATGATGTTGACGAAGACTCTTTGCATTCTTTCGGAGTCAACATTTATTTTCGGTTCGATCTTGGTTGCGTCAAACACTTTGATGTTCAGAGGAAATTGGACCAAGGATAATGCCTCCTTCGTGATTGATTTTGGATTGGTTTCTGCTAGCTCTAACCGTATCTCCCTTGAGTATTCTAGAAGATCAGTTATGACCTTGTTGGAGTATTCTATGTTCTTTTCTATGAGCCCAAACATTTCCCAGGCTTTCTCGTCCATTGTTGAGCCCAACTTGGTTTTCAAGTAGTACGTGGCGCCGTCGATGCCTGTTAATGGATTGCGGAGGTCATGGCCAACCATGGTGGCTACCTCTCCAATAGCGGCTAGCCTTTCAGACTTGAAGCTGTTCCTGCGCCTCTTTCAGTTGCTTGGTTCTCTTTTCCACAAGTCCTTCAAGTTGTTGCGAATACTCCTCCAGTTTTTCTTGCATCTGCTTTCGTTCGGTGATGTCTCTGGCGATTATCTGGATGCCTGTCGGCTTGTCTCTTTCTTTCATCAAACCAATGCGGACCTCAACCCAACCCGTGGTTCCATCCTTCCGAAGATAAACCAGTTCAACAGGTGAGGGTATCTTTCCTCTTACAACAGAACCGAATAACTTTACGTATTTAGGAAGGTCTCTACTTCGTAGAGCGCCTAACTTTGTGAAGTGTTTGCCAACGATTTCATCCTTAGAGTAGCCTGTCCAACTTGAAATCGCAGTGTTGATTGATGTAACCGCGCCTTTCATGTCAGCCGTTATTATGCCGTCAGGAGCCAGTTCGACTATGCTTCTGTACTTTTCCTCAGACTTTCTTAACTCCTCTTCCGCCAACTTCCGTCGTGTGACGTCCCTCGCAACAACCAACACGTTGAGTTTGTCAGCAATTCTCAAAACAGAACCTGAACATTCTAGAAGTATCTCCCGACCTTCTTTGTTCTGGATGCACAAGTCAAGAGCGACTTTCTTACCGGCAAGAATGCTCGCAAAATTACTCACAAGTTTGGGTATATTTGTGGAAGAAACCACACCCAATTTCGTGAAATGCTTTCCTAACAGTTCTTGTCTTAACCCAGCAAACACTTGAACAGCTTTCTCATTAACATCAAGAATTCTTCCGAACCCATCTAGATATATTATGCAGTCGTTGGCGTTCTCAAATATGTTCCTGAATTTTTCTTCGGACTCCCGCAGTGCTTCCTCCGCCTGCTTGCGTTCGGTGAAATCTCGCACGATTCCGTGAGTTCCAACAATTTTTCCATTGATAGTTAACGGTGCTGAAGTGACCTCCACTGGAATCATTTTGTTGGCGGCTGTTTTGAGTTCTAACTCGAGTCTAACGGGTTTTCCTCTAGTTACGTCTAGAAAGCCTTTAACCGCCTTGAGCATGCTCTTCACTGATATAATCTTTCTGAAGGATTTTCCAAGGAAATCTTCTCGCTTAAATCCAGTTAATTCTTCTGCTTTACGGTTAACAGCCACAAAATTTCCACGCCTATCAAGGATGTAGATAGCGTCGCTTGCGTTTTCGAACAAGAATTCAAACGCATTAGTAAGAGGCACGCCTTTTGAAAAAGACTCAATTACCTCTTGATCACCATCTTCTCGCATTGAACCCACTCCTCCGCGTTCTTCTTTTCAATAAAACTCCGCCTAGCCGCAGCCACATAAACAATGAATGCGAAATCTTTTGCTCCATGCAATTGAACAGCTCGCCCAATTTTTTCGTAAAGCCTTTTCATAATCAAAATCTCGAGAAAATTGGCGCCAAGTCCAAAAATCTTCTCAATCGCAGCTTCAAATTCAGCAATTCTCGAGGGAATCTCGTTCCTTTTGAGATTGAACCCCTTTTCAAGATGATAATAAACCGCATGCTTCGAAGACTCTCCAATGGAAGACAACCCCTCGTCAACCGCCTCAAGCAAAAGCTTATCGAAATCCCTTTTTGACATGCAAACTCCCGAAGACGAGCGGGTGCGCTTGATTCAAAAACCTCTCTTTGATGACCCCATATAAGCAGATTATGAATCTCTGATTTGGCTGCCTACGAACAAAACTCGGAATCGGATATGCACATAACTTTACCTGTGGGTAAAGTACACAGTCAGTTTCCAGTTCACACCGTCTACTCTCACGAAGCCGAAGCGCTCAAACTGAACGATGTCGTTCGGTTTGAGTTGCCTGCACATGTCTTCAGCTATGCCCCGAGCGGTTGTGGCATCGGGCATAACCACCTCACATGGGATGCCAGTTTCAGATGGAACCCAATGAATCAAAGGTGCACCCAATTTCTTCGCTTCTTCATGAGACTTGCTGTGAAAAACGGTTTCAATCACACCCGCCCGCACGCTTTCAATCTGGATGTTGAAGAGCCCCATTAAACGTGTGAATCTGCCTTCCTTCAACAAACCGGCGTCCTGGCCTGCAATCCAAAAGGCGGCTTCTCCACCCTTAGGCTTTATTTTGAAGACACGAAAGCCTCTTTCGGGATGCTCAGGGTGCAACCGCGTTTTAACGTTTATTGTTCTAGAAACGTTCTCCACTATTATTTTTCTTGGGTCGCGCACAAAGAAGTAGCGATTAGCCACGGGGTCGATGAGTTTTCGGTTGATGGCGTATAAGTTGTCCCAGCTCAGGGTGACATCAACGGTTTTTGGGCCCACTTCGATGATGAGACGTCTTATGGTTTCAGGTAGTATCCCCCGCTTTCTTAATGCAATAAAGGTAGCCAATCTAGGATCGTCCCAGCCTGTGAAGGCTCCCTTCTTCACACCCTCAACAATCTTTGATTTGCTTAACAACCCGCCGGCGATTTTCATTCTCCCGTAGTGAATGGCCTCGGGATACTTCCAGCCCAAATGCCGATACATGTATTCTTGGCGGGTTTGGTTGGTGAGGTGCTCCTTACCTCTAATAATGTGGGTTATGCCCATCAGATGGTCGTCAATCCCAGCGGAAAAATTGTACAATGGCCAGACCCGATACTTGCCGCCCACTCGTGGGTGAGGATACCTCTTAGGATTGATAATTCTCAACGCGGGCCAGTCTCGAACCGCAGGGTTAGGATGATTCAGGTCGGTTTTTATTCGTACAACCGCCTCTCCTTCCTTGTAGGTTCCGTCTAGCATGCGTTTCCAACGGGTCAACTGTTCCGTTGGGGGTAAATCTCGGCAGTGGCAGAGTTTCTTAGCCAAGACCGATTTGCGAAACTTTTCGGGAGTGCAAGTGCATACGTAGGCTCCTCCGTTTTTAAGAAGTGTCTCAGCATGCTCATAGTACAGTGGCAGTCGGTCACTCTGAATGACCTCCATGTCCCACTTGCAGTCAAGCCATCGCAAGTCTTCACGTATGGCGTCGTAAAACGGCAGCGCCGACCTCTTCAACCTCGGGTCGGTGTCCTCAAAACGCAGCCTGAAAGCGCCTTTATACATTTTTGCGTATTCGTCACAAAGGATGATGGCGCGAGCGTTGCCTAAGTGAATCATGCAGTCTGGGTTGGGAGCAAACCGTGTCACCACCAGCTTATACTTTTCCACGTTGGGCAAAGGCGGCAGAGCCCTCTCAACCTCAACCTTCTCTTTGACCAACGCTTCTGGCCACATTTGCTTGACAAGTCTTTCCTGTTCCTTTAAGGAGAGTTGGTTAACCTCCTTGACAACCTGATTGATTGTTGGCACGATTTCCTTTATTCGCGCCTTCAGTTGAGGCCGTTCAGTAAGCAGTTTTCCAAGAACCGGTTGAAACTGAGCCTTTCCTCCGTAGTGAAGCGCGTTCAGGAGCGCTATTCTCTTGATGGCTTCTTTTTCTTCGTTTGTGGTCAAGGTTTGTGCGCTCGTTTGCGTTTAGAATTAGATTTTTCTTTCAAGAAGGTAGGTGGCGAATGCTCTCAGTTTCTCCTTGGCTTCAGACGGTTGCAGCAGTCGGTCGATTTCGTTCCAGCTCTCAGTCACCATGTTGCGCGCTAACTCTTTGGCATAGTTTATGGAGTTGTACCTCTGCATTATGCGTATGGCTTCGTTTCTCAGCTTCTGGTTGGTTGTGTGCATGTTGAGGATTTCAACCAGTCGCTTCCTATCCTCAAGCTTAGCTTTCGCTAACGTGTGAATCACGATTAGGCTTCGTTTGCCCTCGGTTATGTCTTGGCCGCGTCCCCCCTTCTTCTCAGCAAATTTGCTACTGCTGAGGTCTAGGATGTCGTCTTGAATCTGGAAGGCTACACCCACGGCTTCGGCGAACCTTCCAAACCGTTCAACCGTGTCTTCGCTGGCGTCGCATAAGACCGCGGCTATTTTCGCCGCCATTCTCGCCAAGGTGCCAGTCTTGTAAGCGCACATCTGCAGGTACTGGGTTTCGGTGACCTTGTTGGCGTCGGCTAGACCTCTGTGCCAAGCTATGTCGGTTGCTTGCCCCAAGCTTATGTTGACCATCTCTTGAACGTAAATCTCGTAAATTCTGGCTAGTTTTTCAGCCGAGAGTTTGCCTCGATTCTTGATTAGCGGTAAGAGAGGCAGATAGTACATGGCGTTTCCAGCGTTGATGGCAACATCCAAACCAAACAACCTGTGCGTACACGGCTTACCTCTTCGGAGTTCAGAGTCGTCTTCGATGTCGTCAACCATAATTGTTCCGTTGTGAACAACTTCTGGAATGATGGCAAACTCCAAGAATTCATTCGGATTTCTGCCCAAGGCTTCAACAACCAGGAGAAACAGTGAGGGACGCCATCGTTTGCCGCCTCTGTCCAAGAAATCCCATACGGGTTCAGCCATAGCCTTGTTCAGGGCGTCTAGGTTGTAGTCGTATCGGGGTGGGCTCAAAGAGAAAACAAGAGAGTTCCTGTCGAATTTCCTCGGAATGTACTTCTCAATAGCTTTGTCAATGACAGCAACTTTCTCCTCTAACATCTTTTCCACGTTTATCTTCATTCCGTTTTTTCACCTCATGAACACGGTCACAAACCTCGTCTCGCATAGGTTTGAAGGTCAAACCCGCGCATGGTTAACCAGTTAGCCATTCTACCAGTCACTATTACTGGCTTTTTTTTGAGTTTTTGAACTGAATCTGCTCCCACCAAGAACATGGTGTTCCTTAGCTCTTCTATTATGAAGCCTAGTTTTTTCTCAACCTCTTCAGCTCCATGAATGGCAGGGTCTAAGACGGGATAAGCCATCCCCACGAGGCTTGCGCCCAACGCCAAAGCCTTTGCCGCAACCACTCCAGAACGTATTCCACCAGAAGCAATCACTGGAACGCGAACCCGTTGCAATGTCTCTATTAGGCTGGCGCAAGTGGGAATGCCCCAGTCCCAGAAGGCTTCGCCCAAGCGTTGATGAAACTCTTCTCCTTGACGCTTTGCCCGATAATACTCCACTGCAGCCCAGCTTGTTCCGCCGACGCCTGCAACGTCGATGCCAGCCACGCTTGCATCTCCTAACTTTTCGGCGTCTTCAGCCGCTATACCTGCGCCTGTCTCTTTAACTATGACGGGCACGTCTAGAGCATGAACTATTTCGTTTATCTTCTTGAGAAGCCCGGTGTAACTGGTTTCGCCTTCTGGCTGAACCGCCTCCTGCAACGGATTGAGATGAATGACCAGTGCGTTAGCCCGCAACATTTTAACCGCCTTTTTAGCTTCCTTGACACCGTATCCCTTGACGAGTTGAGCCCCTCCGAGATTGGCAATAAGAAAGGCTTTGGGCGCTTCGTCTCGGGCCACTGTAAACGTTTGTTCCAGCGTCTGGTCCTCGATGGCTGCGCGTTGGCTTCCAACACCCATACCAAGACCAAGTTTCTCCACAGCCTTAGCGATTGCCGCGTTGATTTTGGTTGCTTTGTCGACGCCTCCGGTTATGGCCTCAACAATAAGTGGTGCGGAAAACCTGTGATTGAAAACCGTTGTTGATAAGTCAATTTTGCTGCGTTCAATTTCGGGCAGCGCCCGATGTACAAGGTAAACTTCTTCGAACCCGGTGGTAGTGTGTCTTGCCTGAACGTCTTCTTCTAGGCAGATTTCCAAGTGGTCATTTTTTCTTTCCGTGGTTTTTCTTGACAACTTTTTCAGCTCCTTTCGATTAATGTGCCGCTGACCTTTTCACCCTTAAGAGCCTTGTAAACGTTTTTTGGCTTTGTGGCATTCACAATCAATGAAGGAATACCTTTTTCAATGGCGGGCATCAGCTCAACGATTTTTCCGAGCATGCCGCCTGTAACATCCGTGACTCGAGATTCGTCAATCCGTTTCAGCATTCCTTTCAACTCCTCAAGAGTGATACGGTTAATAAGACGAGCCGAAGAATCAGCCTTCGGGTCAGACGTACACAAGCCTTCAACGTCTATGCCCATGATTATACGAACCGCATTTAGGCGCATGGCTAAACAGGCTGCAAGTTGGTCTCCAGACAATATAGTGAAACCCAGGTCCTGGTCAAGCACGGCATCTCCGTAAAGAACTGGCACGAACCCTAGTTGGAGAAGTTTTTTCAAGGGTTCCTCCATCATGACGTGGATTCGACCGGACTTCGTGAAAATGCAAGAGGAGGGCGAAACAGCCACAGCGGGAATATTATGCTGTATTAGAGCGTCCACAACCAACTTGTTCAATACAACCATGGCTTGATGAGTCTCACAAAACCCAAGAACTTGTGAAACGCCCCCTTTGTAACCATGCTTAATGGCGTAACGCTTAGCCAAAGGATGCCCAAACGAACCACCACCGTGAACAAGAACCAAACAGGCAGTTTCAGCCTGCGAGATTTCTCCGGCTATTTGCTTTATTAATCGTAAATAGGGGGTCAAGGGTTTCTCTTTGCGCGTTATTACAGAGCCGCCCAGTTTCAGAATTGTCGGCTTAGCGCTTGTGCTCAACCCTTACACCTTCGTCGGTTTTTCGGGCGATGAAGGCTTCGCCGCCAGCTTGACTAATTGCCTTGGCGACCCGTTTCAGCTTGTCTGTTTGGGCTAAGGCTATCATGCAGCCGCCTCCTCCGCCGCCTGTGAGTTTAGCTCCTAGGGCGCCTCCGTTTCTAGCCGCATAAATCAAGCGTTCTAGAGCCTCGTGGGACACACCTACAGCACATAACAGAGCATGGTTGATGTTCATCAACTCGCCAACTGTTTGAAGGTCGCCTTTTTTTAGGGCTTCAACAGCGTCAAGGGCGATTTTTCCACCAGTCCTAATTATTAGGTTACTAATAATGGGGTAATGTTCTTTCATTTGGCGCACCGTGGCGACGAGTTCGCCTGTTGAACGCTCCACCCCTGTGTTGCCGATAGTCAATGGTATGTCGGTTTGCACGTTTAGGGGAATGAAATCTTTGCCTTTTTGAAATTGAAGCGCGCCACCATAGGTTGCGATGGCAGGATCTATGCCAGACGGAGTACCGTGAACCAGGCGTTCAGACTCGTAAGCCATGCGAAAGATTTGGTCACGAGAAAGTTCAGTTCCCAAAAGATTACTTACGACCACTACAGTGGATGTTGCCACAGCGGCAGAAGACCCCAACCCCGCAGAAACAGGGATGTCGGAGTTAATCCTCACGCTTACGCCTGCTTTTCTTTCGGCTTTTTTCAAGACTTGCTGCACCGCGTTTTTTACGGGTTCAAGTTGTAGGTGTGCTTTGTAGCCGCCTCTCTCTGCTTGAAATCTATCCCCCTTGAAGGTGCCTGAAACACCCAAGTCGATGGAGTCGATGTATATGCGTTCGTCCTTTCTCAGCTGGGCAGTGGCGTAGGCTCGTTTATCGATTGCGAGGACAACCGCGGGCTCGCCGTAGACCACGAAGTGTTCTCCGAACAATATGACCTTGGCAGGTGCAGAAGCCGTCACAGCCTCTTTAGTCAAAGAGGGCACCACAAACTACCTTGTAAATATCATGGAGGCGTACCCGACAACCGCCGAATAATCGCCCACAATGTCACCACTAGTTTTGTAGCGCAGCAACTCTGCTTTTTTAGCGCCTAGCGCTTTTGCCGCTGTAATTGCGGCTATTGTTGGTCCGTAACCGCACATAGACATGTTCTGGGTTTCCACGGTGGAGTAAAGTCGTTCTTCATCGAGTTTCAAAACAGCATCGATGGTTGCCTTGTCTTTCTCTTCAGCCATTTTCTGCGGCTCATAATGAGTCATGTCGGTTGAGGCAATCACAACCGCGTTCTTGCCCTCTAACGCCTTAGCCACAGACAAGCCTACCTCACGACTTGACCGTAGGTCTTGCATTAGGAAGCAGATGGGAACAAACTTGAACGAGGCACCGTAGAGAAACTGAAGAAACGGTAACTGCACCTCAATGGAGTGTTCAAAAGCGTGAGCGGAGTCATCCGCGTCGATTATGTTGGACGCGCCTAAGATAGCAGAAGCCGTTGACGAGTCTATTTCCACATCTCCCAAAGGTGTACGCCAAACCCCCTCCTTCATCATTGCCAACGCACTTCCGCTGCCTGAGTGATTTGGACCAAGCAAGACAACAACGTCTGGTTTACCGTCCTCGGCAAGGCGCTTATATCCGTGGGCTGCTACAGGTCCAGAAAACATGTAGCCTGCGTGGGGACTAACTAATCCAACTGTGCTCTGCAGGCTTTTGTTCACAACCTTGGGGAGTGCACCGGGTCCCAACTCATGCTTGAAGCAACCTTCTATCTGCTCTCTCAGCGATTGCTGAGAACCCTCGTAAAACTGACCAGCCACATAGGGACGTCTAATTTTCAATCTTCGTCCTCTTTCGATTTTTTATTCCTCTTTTGTGAGTTTCACTTCGAAATCGTCGATTGAGAGCGCTGGGCTTCCATCAGGTGGAATTTCTCCTCTCTCGCGCAGTATCTGTCGGGCTAGAAGCCAGTAGACCACGGCTAGTGCGCGTCTGCCCTTGTTGTTGGTTGGGATTACAAAATCCACGCCCGCAAAATCGTTGTCTGTGCTGCACAAGGCTATGACTGGAACGCCAATGGCGCCAGCCTCTACAACTGCTTGAACATCCGCCTTCGGGTCGGAGACAACCACAACGTTTGGTTCTATGCTGCTTTGATAGAGCGGATTGGAAAGCATGCCTGGGATAAACCGTCCAATTATAGGCGTTGCCTTGCTGACCTCGCAGAATCTTCTGACGGGTTCGCGTCCGTAGAGTCGTGCTGCCACAGCAACGATTTTGGAAGGCTCAAATCTGGCTAGGAATTTAGCTGCGATTCTTATGCGTTCGTCTGTTTTTTTCACGTCTAGGACGAAGAGTCCGTCTGGTCGCACTCGATAGATGAATGGGTCCATGTCCTTGGTTTTCATCCTAGTTCCTATGTGGATTCCCGCCGATAGCAGGGTGTCTTGTGGCAGTAAGAGTTCTTCTCCTATTGGAACTTCAGCCTCCGTTGGTATTGTAGTCGACGGAGAAGCAACTTCACTCGTTGGTGCTTCGGTTGTTTCTGTTGGTTTTTCTTCTTCTTTTTTCTCTTCCTCTGACATGTTGATTCCCTCTTATAGTGTTAGAGTCGACATTTTAGCCCTTTCTCCTATCGTTTCTTCAATTCGGATGAGTTCGTTTATAATTGCCACGCGTGCTCCTTCAACAACGCCTGCCTTTATTATTGGGCATCTGAAGGCGACGGCTAAGTGAGCGATATGTGCCTCGGTTGTTTCACCTGACCTGTGCGACATAACCGTCACGTAATCAGCCTTCTGAGCGACCAGCGTGGCTTCCCAAGCGTCTGTGAGCGTTCCCACTTGATTGCCTTTGATTATGGTGGCGTTCGCAGCGCCCATCTCTATTCCTTTTGTCAGTCGTTTCTTGTTTGTGACGAAAAGGTCGTCGCCGCAGATGAGGCAGTTTTTCGCTTTTCGGGTGAGTTCGGCAAAGCTTTGGAAGTCTTCCTCATGGAAAGGGTCTTCCACATAAGCCAAATTGTACGTTTTTATCATGCTGAAAACAAAGTCGAGTTGCTCACCCGAGTCTCGGTGAATGTTGTCCCGAGCGTAAACGTAATGTTTCTCTTTTGGATTCCAGAGTGAAGATGAGGCTAAGTCTAAGCCAACGCGACACTTTACCCCAGTTTCATCAGAAGCCTCTTCGCAGGCGTTAACAACTGTTTCTAAGGCGTCTTCGCTTTTTAGGTTGGGTGCCCAAGCGCCCTCGTCTGTTCTACCACCCGTGAACGTTGGGTCCTTCTTCACCAGAGATGCTCCGACTTTATGATGAACCAGAACGTTTGTTTTCGCAGCCTTCCAAAACGAATCCACTTTGACGGGTAAAACCAAAAACTCCTGTATGTCAGGTGCGTTTGCGCGAGCGTGTTTTCCTCCGCCTATAACGTTTCCCAACGGATGGGGGAGTTCGCTTGCCAAGCGTCCAGCCAGATGCTTGAAAAGCGGGACACCAAACGAGCAGGCTGCAGCCTCTGCTGTGGCTAAGGAAACAGCGTAGGAGGTGTTTCCCCCGATGTTGTGAAAGTCTTCGGTTCCATCTATCTTATGGAGCAGAAGGTCAATTTCTCCTTGCCTTTGAGCGTCCACGCCGACAAGCTTGGTTGCTATCACGTTTTCAACCTTTTTTACGGCAGCGTCTACCCCGCCCCTTGGATAGGGTGCGGCTTCTTCTTTGCCTCGGCTGGCTCCGGCTGGGGCCGAGGCTCTTCCAAACCCGCTTTTGGTAGTTATGTCAACCTCGATTGTTTCCTCTCCTCGGATGTTGAAGACTTTTCGAGCCTTTACCTGCTTGACCTGAGTGGACACTCGCCTCGAACCTCGGCTACTCGGTTGCTCTGGCAAGTTTTCGTTTGCCAGCCTCTTCATAAAACTTGAGAATCTCGTCTATAACCTCAACATGAGACAGAAGCATGCGTCGGCAGCAGTAACGTTTAACTCCCAAGCTGTCGAGCACCTTGCCCGAGTCTTCACCCTCTTTAACTCGCCGGGCGAAGTCCTCCCACTTGTCGCCGACTAGGCTGCCGCAGCTGAAACAACGAACGGGAATGATGATGCCAAGTTCACCTCCACGGCTGTTAGCCATAAGATTGACGCTCAATTAAACTTTATTGTTTCGGCTTTCAGGTGTGGAAAATTTCTGGGGTTTTGTTAGAGGAGGCTATCAGGTTGGCTGAGTGGGATTCAAGCTTTGAACTAATAAGGTTGGTGATGCTCACTCTTTTCTCAATCTTTTAGTCCAAGATATCAGACTTTCAAGCAATTCTCTAATGAATTTCCTTGTAGTCTCATCTGTGACTCTGCCGTTTTCATCAATCTTCTGAGAGGCAAATGCCACAAAGACCTCTGGCTTATTGACAGGATACATTTTGAGGAAAACGAAGGTCTGCCTAAGATGATACTGCGCTCTAGCGCCTCCCAACATTCCAATAGATGCACTCATCACGGCAACAGGCTTGCCCTCAAAAGCATTATCTCCATAAGGTCTGGACGCCCAATCGATGGCATTTTTGAGAACCCCAGGAATCGAATAATTATACTCTGGAGTTGCTATCAAAATCGCATCAGCTGCCCTGATTTTCGCCTTGAAGTCTTTGACCTTGAGTGGCGGTTGTTTTTCTAAGTCTTGATTAAACGGAGGAATATCTTCAAGATCGAAGATTTCAAGTTTTGCGTTTGTTGGCATCAACTCCACAGCCGCACGCAATATTGCCTTGTTGTAAGAACCTTTCCGTAGGCTCCCTGCAAAACCGAGTATGTTCACTTGTTTGCTCATGATTAAAAATTGGTTTATTCCAGTGATTTAAATTGGTTTCTGCATCAAGATGATGTTTTCTAATAGCAAATGTTGGCGCGGGGTGCGGGATTTGAACCCGCGCGGCCGGTTAGGACCACAGGCTTAGCAGGCGTGGGCTTCTGGAGTTGTAATCTGCCCCCTACCAGACTAGGGCAACCCCGCATATGATGACGCCCAGAATTGTTTTGTTGTATTGTTATTTTTGTGTTTCGTGTACGTTGGGGATTAAAAAAGATTTATAATGTTGCTTCACTATTGCAGTATCCATCAGTAGAGCTTAGAGCCTTATGACCAAGGAACCAAACACACCTGAGGAGCAGACGGCAGCCGAAGCTGAAAATGTGCCCAAGCTTCTGGTTGACCGGCCTTCTGATTTCAGATTCCATGCGGCTTACCTTATATATTCAAGCGCGTGGGACAAGACAACGTCGCAAGAGGTTAAGAAGAAACTCAACGAAATGATGGAAGCACTCTCGAAAAACGAAATGGACTATGATAGATTCTATCAAGAAATCAGCCAGTACAGAGCAGAGTTTAACCCTGAACACTTCAGGGGCGACCAGCGCATGAAGACTTACATAGAAACTCAGCGGAAGAAGGATTGGCGAAAGCGAGAAGAGAGAGACCGCAGAAACAAGAGACACGGAAGATAATTAATCATAACCTGCACATTTTCAGAACAAACCGAATAAACGATTCTAAGGAAAAGAGAGCCATTACTCTTTTATCAAGACCAAGCCAAATTATCAGAGACGGGCCGGTCGTCTAGTTTGGTTTGGACGTCGCCCTTACACGGCGAAGGTCGCAGGTTCAAGTCCTGCCCGGCCCACCACTTGCGCGTGTTGAATGGGCGCTAGACAAATCTTCTAGTAAGGTTAATATGCTCATAAGTATGATTCCTATAACACAAATATCACTATGCATAGATGGGGGAAAGGGGAGGAAAGCAACGGTTGAAGACCAAGAGAATTCTGCTCTGGACCATTGTCGGACTAATACTTGCCAACAGCCTTTTCTTGGCTTCTGCGGTTAACATCATCGTCCAATCGTTTTTCCTTTCGTCTGGACGCTTCGCCTTTCAATACGATGACACTAAGCTGGTGGTTGACCGCATTGGCGACTTCATCTACGACGGTGAGGGCAAACTCCAAGAACTAACCGTTTACATCAAAAACAAAGACGCTAGTAACGCTTACTCTGGCTACATCGAGGTCATGATTGACACCCAAAAATACAAAGTTGACGTTAACCTGAGAGGCGACCAAACCAATGGCTACGACATCGACCTATCTCCACACTTAGCCATCGCTGGACCCGTAGTTATCAATGTCAACGTGATAATCGCGGGTGCAGGAGGCGCAGACCTGATTGCGCAGAAAGGCGCAGCAATCGCTGACTCGAGCATTGATGGCAACATTGGAACAGAATGGAACGACGCCAGAACGTACTCAAATATCCCTATCACGCCGTCTGGAACTGCCAGTATCTGGGTCAAGAATGATGGAACCAATCTTTACGTAGCCGTTCAGTTCACAGCCGATTCAAACAATCCATGGGTTGCCTTCCAGTTCGGCGCAACTGGCTGCATGGACGCTGGCGCTGATGGAGCACTCTTCGGAGACGACAACTTTGCGGCAAGCGGCTACGTTGACATCAAATTCACTAGTGGCTCAAGCGTTCAGCAGGATACCACACAGAACGGCAAAGGTGCAATCAACGTGGGTGCTGGAAACGTTGTGTCAGTTGAGTTAAAGAAGCCTCTAAACAGCGGTGACTCCGCAGGCGGCGACATAACTTGGGCAGTTGGAAGCACCTACAGCCTAGTAATCGCTTGGGACTCCAACAGCGGCGGCAGCAGCGGAGGAACAGCCAACCACAGGTCAACTACGCCTATCGCACGCACAACCCAGATAGGCGCATAAGACAAGGGGCACAAAAAACCAAAGACTAGTCTTCGAGGAACAACCAAATGGGCAGTGGTCGAATGTGGCTCAATTCCCCAACTCTTTTTGTCTTCCTATCCTTCACGGTTGGCGCATTGAACTTTGTTGACAGCCTTTTCAGGTACATGGCTGGCGCTCAATATCCACTCGGCATGTATCTGAAGCCTGTTTTCTTTGTAGTTCAAACAGTCAGCCTCATAATGTTCATCAGAAGCGTTCGCTCAATTAAGAAACCGATTGATCCTTACACAAGATTTTCACGTTTCTTTTCAGCATACATCATTCTAACTGTTGTGGTTTTTCTGCTCTACTTGGATTTTCAAATATTCCAGTTCGCTGGAATAACCACAGCCAACGCCTTTTTACAACTCTTATTGGACGTGACTTACGTCGTTGCACTCTCGGGCACCTGTTTTTGGTTTGCCTCACGGCTTCTTAATCTAGATACATGGAGATGGCTGTCTGCGGTCTTTGTTCTAGTAGGGTTAGCCTTCGCAACAGCGTTTTTGGAGCCCATGTTCTTCTGGAGTCAAAACTTCGCTGGCTTAGTGTTTCCAGGTCAACTAGCCTTAATCGGCATGTACGCACCTCTTATAACAATGTTCATCGCCGCAATGTTGACTCTTGTAATTGTTTTTCGGAAAACTTTAATCAAAAACTCTCCTCCTTCGTCTACGCTTTCAAGGCTCATTTTGCTTTTGGTTGTTCCCGCGTTTCTTTTACCGCTGCTTTGGGACGGCTATAAAGACGGTCTAATCAACTTTGTAATTAGAGACGTCTTTTACGTGGGCTTGGGTTACTCGGGTTTCCAATGGTACTCTGTCAGCTTCTATTTCATGGCTTTTGCAGCATACATTTTCACTCTGAAAAAACTGTCAACATTCTCAGACCAAAAACTAGCGTCCCTTTTGATTTTGTGGGGTGTGGCTTCATTTCCATGGAACGGCATATTCTTCTTAAAGGGTGGTTACTCATCCATTTCAGGAAACATGGTTTCTCTAGGCTCAATAATCACTGGAGCATCACTACTGGCAAGCCGGAGAGGGCTGGGATAATGTCAAGCAATGTTCTGGGGCTACTAATCCTTTTGTTTGCTGCACTGGTTTCGATAAACATCATAATGGCCATGCGAAGCGAACCCTTCTTGCTGGCATGGTTGAACCAAATAATCCTCGGGATCATCTTGATCACGGTTGTGTCGTACGCAATTGTCGCTTTTGGCACCCGTAAAGCGCCCAAAAGAGAGAATGCGCTACAGAAGGAGGAACAATAATGGTTGACTGGAGCGCGGTTCACTCAATAACTGTTTCGATGCATGAGGGAATGCTGCTCTTAGCCTTCATCGCCGTCGCAGTTAGGTTTCTAGTCGCCATTGTGCCCAAACTCCCAGTTGTCGGATGGTTCTTCACAGAAGAGTTCCTCAACAAAACTGCCCGTATCTCGGAAACGGTGGCTTTTGTTGCAGCCTTGGGCGGAACCATTGGAATAATAGCTTCAGCAACAACTGGAACCATAATGTCTTCGACGGAAGGAAATCTTCTGTCAACCATAGTTCTGAACAAAGTGATGCTCAGCATCTTTGCCTTCGTGTTTTGGGCAGACTTCCTTGTGATAAGACTTAGGTTTGGCGACCAAAAAATCTGGAGCAACCGAGTCCTGCAGTTTTTCTATCCCCTAACAGCGCTGATAGGCTTCACCCTTGTAACCGTTGCAGGCAGCGTAGGCGGAACACTGGCTGGAAAAGAAAGCATAATAGATTTTGTTTTCAATTATCTCGGCGTGCACAAGACCGACCCTTGGATTCTTCCTCCCATAACCGAGTTTTCAAAGATGATAGTGAACAGCCCACTTCAATATTTGGTCAACGTTTCAGCCATGCTGCAGATTGTAATCGTCGTTAATGTCATCATAGCGGCACTGGTTCTAATCTACATTGGCATGGGTTCTCGTTCAAAAACCAAGAGTTAAGACAGGAATTGTTAGTTGGCGCTAAAGAAAAGGTCTGTTAATAATTGACAGTATTTTTCTCGGCAAAAAAGGCGCAAAGACGGCTGTGGGCATCATTGGTCCCATCGAAGGTATTAATCCAACGGCGTCTGTTCCAAGTTTGCACAGTATAGCGTGTTCTAGTAAGCCCAACGATTCGATTTTGACCACATCACGAAAATGTCTAGACACCCTAACGACATGTTCCACATCTTGGAATCGTGCACCTACAACCATTAAACGATCAAGCGACGCCCGCAGCCAACTCGTGAACAGATTTAGTTGTTGCTCGGACAACTCCGCCTCGAAGGCTTCTCTCACACCGCTCAATTCTGCATCAACAATTTTCACCTGAAGCGGCATGTTGCCATAAAGACAGTACAGTTCGATAAGATTTTGAAGTTGAATACTTCTTCCATCTGCGAGCTGAGCCTGCAAACACTGCGATGAAACATTGGCGTACACGACTTTGGGAGATAGCACGCCAACGTCCACGAGCAGTTCAGTTGCGGTCTTGCCAGAGTCAACTACTCTACCGTGCAAAAGGGAAAACTTTTCAACCTTGTCTGCATTGATTGGAGCCAAACCGATTTCTTTTTCAAGAAGCCGCAACGCAACAGCCTCGTCTTCGCCGGTTATCTCGGCTTGAACCCATTCATTAACTGTTTTGCCTCTTACTTTAACTTGTGCCTTTAGGTGTTTACACAGGGATTGAAGCATCGGTTCCAGACTTTCGGCAGAAAATGAACCGTACGCTTTCTCAAGCAGAGTCACTGTTGGCATCCAAGTTCCCGGCTAAGGCGGTTATTTCACGGTGCAGTTGCCAGATTCTCTTGATGGCTGGATGATTTTCACCCAAGTCAGCCGCGTAAGCTTTGACTGTCTGTTCTATGGGCACAATACGCAAGCCCTCAACACGCTTATCGGCGTAACAAACAATCTTTTCCTCTATAGTTTGAGGCAGATAGTCCTTGACTGGCCAACCAAGTTTTTTTGCTTCTTCCTTGGTGATGCCTCCACCTGCGTGCCGTTCAATAATAGAGATAATTGAATTAGGCAGTCCAAACGAGTGAGCGATTTTCCCACCCACCATAGCATGGTCGACACTGTGTGTCCTTGAACGCCCGATGTCGTGAAGGAGCCCACTGATTTCAACAAGAGAAACGTCGACTTTCAAGCCTCCTTGTTGACAAACTTTGGCTATTTTAACAGCGAAAGCTGAGACACTCTTGCAGTGCTTAACAACGTTGGATGAACAACCAGCCTTGACGAGGAGGCTCAGCGCCTCTCGCCTAGTTGGCAGTCGGTGTTCACTCACCCAACTCCTTCCTCAACTGCTCAACCTTTCGCTCTAAAGCCTCAACAATGCTCTTGTTGTCGAAGTGCATCAAGGGCTTGCCACACGTTGGACATTTGAAAACGAGTTCAACCGCGTTTTCAAAGGGAACCCGCTCACACTTGGGTGTGCCGCAATAGTAAAAGTCATGTTTCTGCTCGTATTCAAGTCTGGTTTGAAGTTTTTCCAAAACCCTTCGTTTTTGGTTCAAAATAAAGCCTTCAAGCTGGTCAGGTTGAAGACGCCAATGGAATATGAACCAGCCAGTGTTTTCGTCTCTGGACCTTCTCAGAGCCACGAGCGAGTGATCGTACAGTTTGTACAGTATCTTGCGAACAGAGTTAAGGCGTATGCCAGTTTTGTTGGCAATCTCGTCGTCTGTGGTTTCTTCAACTCCCTTGAGGACGTTGATAACCTTGATCGCGTCGTCCTCACCGAAAACCTGTGCCACTTTGGATAAGGTTCGGTCATCAAAGTAAACCAATCAAGCACCTCTTCATCATGTGGTCGCAAGCACGTCTTCTATTATATATAGGGCGAAATATGCTTAAATCTGTTTGTTCCCAACGGAACAATATTTAAAGCTTGACAACTTTTTTACCATGCTTCTGTGGAATAATCCGCATTTTTGCATCTTTTAACTCAATGGTTAACTCGTGCCCACGGAAGAAACGGTCGAGGAAAACGGCTAGGCTAGAGCATTCTGAATGGGGTTGGTTTCCAATGGCAACGTTGAAGTCGGAGATGTTTTCAGAAAAGAACTCTGGCGGAACCTTTTGACTGCCAACGACGACCAAAATGTCTTTTCTCGCAGCCCAAATCCTCTCCAAAACGTTGCTTGACTCGATGTTTTCTCCATAAGCTGTGAGATGAACAACAACGCCGCCCTTGGCTCTCCAATTCCTAACCACCTGTTTCCAAGGTTTATCCATTTCAAAACCGAATTTACCGCCCCAGTTTTTCATCACCTTGGCAACCGTTGCCTCAACTTTTTCGTCTCGAACGTCGGCGAGAATGAAGCGAGAAGCGCCCAACGCCCGGGCTGTTAGAGCAACGTGTGCCGTCAGCCTCTTGTCCCTTTCCCTGTGACCCCAACGCAAAACAGTAACTGTTGGCATTGGTGAATCAAATTTTTTGGAAGGTTCCCCCAAGCTGAGTTACCCGCTCTCTGACCATTTCAGCGAACCATGGAACCGCCTCGAAAACCACATGGACGCTGTCAGCTTCATATTTTAGGCTTTGCACGTCAGCGCGGCTGTGAAGCCATGTTATAAACGGCGTATACTCGCTTTTCAATGGAACGGAAAACGAAGCTTTGAGGTACTGCTTAAGATAGTGCGTAGCCTCTTGTTTCAACAACATCAGGTTTGTTCCCTTGAGAGCCGACACGGGAACAGGGTTGGGCGCCAAACCCTTGAGGCTGGAGACTTTTTGTTGTAGCTCTTCTTCTTTAAGTAGGTCAATCTTGTTTAAGGCTGTGACTATGGGCACGCCTGTGGCGCCTATCGTTTGAATTGTGTCGAGACAAACAGTCAATTTACGCTCTATCTCCTCTAGTGGCTCACTCAAATCAACAACTAGTAGGATGAGGTCGGAAAAAATCGTCTCCTCCAACGTAGAATGGAAGGCCTCGATTAAAGTTAGTGGCAAGCGGTCGATGAACCCCACTGTGTCTGTTAGCAAAACCTTCTTGTTGGAGAGATTTATGGAGCGCGTAGCCGTTGACAACGTTGTGAACAAGCCTATGCCCACTGGAACAGCCTCTTCAGCCAACATGTTGAAAATGGAACTCTTGCCAGCGTTTGTGTAGCCCGCCAGAGATATAGTGGAGTAACCTAGTTCCAACCTTCGAGCACGATGAAGACTGCGCTTGCCTCGAACACTCTTCAGTTTGCGCTGCAGGTGGTGAATCTGACGCCTTATGGTTTGATAGTACAGGTCAACTTGATAGGCACCCAAACCCATGAAACCAGGCTGTTCACCCAGCTTGGCTAATTTCACTTTTTCCTTGGCTCTGGGCAACTCATAACGCTGTTTGGCAAGTTCAATCTGCAACTTAGCCTCAGTTGTTGAAGCCCTACGTGCGAATATTTCAAGTATGAGTTGGAAACGGTCGATAACTTCAACGCCGGTTTCCTTGGCCAGGTTGTAGGCTTGAAGCGGCTTGAGTTCGTTGTCAAAAATTACTTTCTCAGCCTTGGTGGCTTCAACCATTTCGGCGAGTTCTTTTGCCTTGCCGCTGCCGATTTGATAGCTGGGGTCGCGTTCTCTGACCTGCTCCATCTGGCTTACGATTGTGTGTCCAGCTGATTGTGCGAGGCTTCGAAGTTCGTCGAGGCTGGAGCGTTCGTTGTTGAGTCGACGCTGAACTATGATGGCTTTCGTTTGGTCGGCTACCCCCGTTTCTCTTTTTCTCTCTCCTTCTTTCTAACCGACGCTATATCGCCTAATGTTGGGGTAGAGGGACGAGAAGTTGCCAGGGCTTTTGCCGGAACCTTTGGCTCCGAAACCGGAACAAGCAGCTTGATTTTTAGGGCGTGCTGCAGCTTCTCAGTCAGCAGGTTGTCTGGTGTCATCTTTTTGCTTTCAATTTTTCGCAAAACCGACACTTTTTCCATGATTTTTTTGCCCAAGTCTTCGTGGCTCATGCCCAGTTTCTCCCGTGCTTGCCGCACTTTGGAGCCGAAGTCATCGATGAGTTCGAGAGATTCTTCGACATTTAAGGAAGGTTGCCTCCTAGGGGCTATTACTGGCTGTGGCAACCTCTTCGCGACTTTTTTCAGGCGGGGTTCGGTTTTGGCTTCCCAGTAGACCGAGCCCAATTTGGCGCATTCGCCGCAGACCATCATCTTGGCTCCTTCAATCATGGCCTTGTATGGTGGCCCAATGATTTTTCGTCCGCAGACCTCGCAGCGCATTTGGCATTCTCTCCAGTAACTGTTTTTATTCGTTCGTCTATCTTATACTTTGTCAACGATGCTGAGGCAACTGAGGCAACTCTAATGAGAGACAAACAGAGCTCATTACAGAAGATACGAAGCATAGCAGATTACCAACTCGGAAAGGATGCGGGAAAAGCCCTCTTCCCAGATCAAGTGAAAATAGTTTTTTCGAGGCGCACCGGAAGGATACGACACGTTTACCTTCAACGCAAACTGTTAGCAACTCTACGCCCTACTGATGGAATGTTCTCATTAACTGTGGCAGGCGCCAAGAGACTGATAAAAGGTGTTACGCCACCACGGTTGTGGGTGACGGTTCAGAAAGACGCCGAACCCTTCATAGCGAAGGGAAAAAGCGTGTTCGCCAAACACGTGGTCGACACAGATGAAGAGATTAGGCCGCAAGAAGAGGTCATAGTTGTAGGCGAGAACAACAGAGTCTTGGCTGTTGGCAAAGCGGTTTTAACAGGCAAAGAGATGAAGGCGTTCAAACACGGGGTGGCTGTAAAAGTGCGTAGGGGTGCTTCGGAAGAAGTTAAGAACAACTAATCCAATCATATTGTCTAAGACAAAGTGGAGGAACAAACGGTGAGGCGTGTCAGTCCTCGTGAAGCCAAACGCATGATGCAGCGCATGGGCCTGAGCATGGGCGAAATGCCAGACGTGCAACAGGTTGTCTTCAAGACGAGCACAAAGGAAATCATAGTAGAGAATCCAGAGGTTGCCATAATGGAGATGCATGGACAGAAAATCTTCCAGGTGACGGGTGAAAAAATCGTGGAGAAAGCCGTTGAAAAGAAGGTTACCATTCCAGAGGAAGACGTTCAACTCGTGGCAACACAAGCCAAGGTTAGCGTTGAAGAAGCCCGAGCAGCATTAGAACAGACAAAAGGCGACTTAGCCCAAGCCATACTGCTCTTAAGCCAAACAAAATAATCAAACTCAAAAGACCAGTTAGAACTGTTTAAGGATGTCTCCTTTTTCCATCACGTGTCCGCAGTAGTGGCACTTTAGGCGTAGAGGTTCTTCTTTTTCCACGTAGAATTTTGACTGAACGGGTTCGCTGCTGTTTGAGATGCAGGCGGGGTTGTCGCACTTAACAATGCCCTTAAGCGTGTCGGGCAGTTTAACCCGCTTCTTTTCAACCACCTTGTAGTCTTTGATGATGTTGATTGTGGCATGCGGCGCCAGAAGTGCAATCTTGTCCACCTCGGAAGCGGCTAGTTCGCGTCCTTCCACCTTCACGATGTCCTTGACGCCGAGTCTCTTGCTGGGGACGCTCATGGCTATAGAGACTGCCCCCGCTCTGCGTCCGGTTATTCCCAATATTTTTACCACGTCTAAGGCGTGACCTCCAGTTATGTGGTCGATGACTGTTCCGTCCTTGATTTTAGAAACCCGCAGAGTCTTCTTTGACATTTCTGGTCGCTTCCTTTTCGGAACTAGTATTCGAAGACTGAAAATAAAAAGGGAACGCCTACTATTTCTGCCCAACAAGCGTGACGTTGGAAAACGCTAATGGCGGCAACACGGTGTTTTCGACTATTTTTGTCTCTTCGCCTATGTCGAACACGTTCTTCAACGCTTCGTACATGTTCCCCGTTAATAAGGCGTGCTTGATATGTTTGGTAAGTTGCCCACCCTCGATAAGCGTGGCGTTTCGAACCTCACAGCCGAATCCGCCCGTTACTGGGTTCACCTCGGGTGACGCAAACGTCTCAATCAAGACGCCCTTGTCTATTCGAGAGACTATGTCGTTGAGACTCTTGTTTCCTGGGTTGACAACCATGTTAGCGTAGGAGCATCCTGTGGGAAAGGCAAATGCGCCCTCTATGCTTCTTGTTCCCCTGCGGAACCCGTTTCCAGTTGCCTTAACACCCGCAATGTTGGCGTTGTAGGAGTCATAAATGTAAGACTGGAGCTTTCCTCCGCCTATGATTGCTTTTTTGCTGGTTTCCACGCCCTCATCGTCGGCTAAGGCGCTTCTTACTCCACCTGGATATCGTCCGTCATCCCAAACTGTGAGTTTCTCGCTTGCAACTTGAGTTCCCAGTTTGTTGACCCATGGGCTTCTTTTTTTGTTCACCTGCTCAGAACTTGTGGCGTGCTCCACGACAGATAGAAGCCCTTCCAGTTCAATTGGGACAACAAGGGCTGTGACGTTGCTCTCACCTTTGAACGATTCGGCCTTCATTGTGGCAACTGCCTTCTCAGCGATGGAGTTTCCGATGTTTTCAAAGTCAAGTTTGGATATGGTGGTGGACCATGCTCTTTCTATGCCCTCTCCCGCTTTGTCGCCAACCGCTGCTTTTGATTTGAAGTAGGAGAACACCATTGTGCCTTTATGACTGAAGTTAACGCCCAAAGAATTGACTACGTGTAAGGAGTAGTCTGCTAGTCTGATGAGCCCTAATGGAACCCTTACGTTTTTGGTTTTTTCTGCAGTCTTAACCGTGTTCATGGCTTTTGCAACAATCTCTTCTAAACTAATCCTGCATGTCTCCTCAGAGTAGGCGCCTTCCACCTGCCCAGAAAATTTTCCTTCTCCGGTAGGCAAGGACTTGAAGTAAGGGTCTTCTTCAGTTGTTTTCGCAATACTTAGTGCTTCGTTAACGATTTCTTCCATTAGGGATATTTTGTTAACGTTAATTGTTCCTGATGAAGAGCCGACGTGTTTCCCCAAACACGCTTTAAGGCTTAGTCCTACCTCTGTCTTGTCGTCTGCCACCCTTGGTTTGCTATTCTCAACGTAAACACTACGCCCATGTGTGCCTATGACGAAGGCTTCAACTTGGTTTGCGCCTTTTTTCTCAGCCATTTTTAAGGCGGTTGACGCCAACGACTCTAAATAGGACACGTTATCCGCCTCCCACTATGATTTTTGCTCTCATGTAAGCGCCTCCGCTGGTCACGGGAACCCAGTCTTCTTCGCCTTTGCCGCACATGCCGCCCCAAAGGCTGAGGTCTTTTCCAACCATGTCAACGGTTTTCAATATGTCTAGGGCATTACCCGTCAGTGTGAAGCCTTTCACCACGTCTTTTTTCTGCCCATTTTTTATCAGATAACCCTTTAGAACCCTAGCTTGGAAACCTCCTCCAACAGGGTCCTCCATACCGGATATACCTTGAACCGCCAACAACCCTTCTTTAGTGTCTGCGATGATTTCGTCTAGTGTGCAGTCGCGTGGCTCAAAGAATGTGTTTGTCATGCGCACGAAAACGCGCCTGTTGTAGTCTTGAGCCCTAGCGTTGCCAGTTGGTTTAGAATGAAATTCTCCCGCTGTCTCCAGCGAGTGCATGAACCCCTTGTAGACCCCATTTTCAATGATAACCGCTCTTGAACTCGGCGTTCCTTCCGAATCGAACGGTATGGTCCCGTAGGCTCGCGGCACTGTTCCGTCGTCAACCATGGTTATGAGTTCGCTTCCAACTTGTTTTCCAACGGCGTTGCTCAGAAACGACCTATGTCTGATGACTTCGTCGGCTTCGGAAGCGTGACCCATGACCTCGTGGGCTAGTATTCCAGCTATGTCGGGATCAACTATAACGTTCAAGAGTCCGCTTGGAGGTTTAGCGGCTGAAAGCAACTCAACGGCTTCTTTTGCCACTTCTTGTCCGAACGCGTTTGGATCTGTTTCCTTCACGAGCTCGTAGCCTACGGTTCCGTATTTTCTGCGGAAACTCATTTCTTGTTTGCCTGCTTCCGATGCGACGCTGAAGACTATGAATGCTGTTCGAACTTCGTTCCATTGAAGTTGGCACCCAAAGCTGTTCACAAGTTCGTAGTTGCGGACGTTTTCAGTGTAATTTGATGTTCTGTTAACTATTCGCTTGTCTGTCTCCGCCTGCGCCGAGTCAAGGGCTCGGACAAATCCAAGCTTTTCCTCAGTGCCCACATCGGCATGCTTGATTTTGACCCTTGCCTCCAATGTTTTCTTATAAGCAGTCATTTCTGGGAGGGATATTTTTTTGTCGGTGTAATTACTGGATTTCTTCGCCAAATCGAACGCGGTCCTTGCAGTTTTCTGAAGGGACTCAGAATCGATTGTGGTGGTGGAGGCTAAACCCCATGCGCCGCCTGACTTAACTCGGATAGCCACTCCGCTACCGCCTGAACTGTTAAACGTGCGAACAGAACCGTTAACGACGCTTATCTGCCGAAATTTGCTTGTTTCAAATCTGGCGTCTGCGAACTCTCCGCCGAGTTTCAAGGCGAGTTCAACCGTCTTTTGCAACTCGTCTAGCGTGAGCTTCTCACTCTCCATTTTTTCGCAAATATTAGAAGCACAGTGTTTCTGAGCATGCAATATTTATAATGTGTGTACGTTCTCGGCGAATGAAAAGTATTATTAATTCGCTGGCAGAGTTTGTTTGGTGTCGCAGATTGGAGTTTAAGGGACGAGACATAATCTCGATTAAAGATTTCACACGTGAAGAAATTGATTACATTATAAACATGGCAAGCGCCATGGAACCCTTGGCGAAGAGCGGCTCCGACATGCTACGAGGCAAAATTTTGGCTACACTGTTCTACGAACCCAGCACTAGAACAAGGCTCAGTTTTGAATCAGCAATGCACCGTTTAGGCGGCACCGCCATAGGCTTCGCAGAGGCGGAAATCGCATCTGTACGCAAGGGAGAAAACCTGGCAGACACCATGCGCGTTGTTGAAAACTACGCTGACATCATAGCCCTTAGACACCCGCTTGAAGGCGCCGCAAGACTAGCAGCTGAGTTCGCTCAGGCTCCAATCATCAACGCTGGTTCAGGCGCGGAGGAGCATCCGACTCAGGCGTTGTTAGACATGTACACCATGAAAAAAGAGTTGGCGCAAATCGACGGCTTAAACATCGCGTTGGTGGGTGACCTGCGTTTTGGACGAACCGTGCATTCCTTAGCCTACGCGTTATCACTCTACGATGTAAGACTCTACTTTATCTCGCCTGACTTGTTGCGCATGCGGCGCGAGGTGCTCGACACCATAGGCGAGCGCGTAAAGGTTGTGGAAACCACCAGCCTCGACGAGTTTCTACCTAGAATCGACGTGCTCTATGTGACACGCATCCAGAAGGAACGGTTTCCAGACGCGGCGGAATACGCCAAGGTGAAGGGCTCATACAAGATCGATTTGAGCACGTTGAAAAAAGCTAAAAAAGACATGATTATACTGCATCCGTTGCCAAGAGTGGAAGAAGTTAGTGCTGAAGTGGACGCAACGCCGCACGCTCGCTACTTTCAGCAGGTTTGGAACGGTATAGTTACTAGAATGGCGTTATTGGCACTCATCCTTGGAGCAGCAGAGTAGAATTTGAGGAGGTGAATAACAATTATTGAGAAGATAGAGAATCTAACAATCCCTGTGTCAGACCTTAAGAAAGCCATGCATTTTTACGGAAACATTCTCGGCCTCAAAAAGCGTGACGAATGGTCGAATTACGCAACCTTTAACATAGGCGAGATGATGCTTGGGCTTGACCCAGCTCCTAAGGCAGAACTTCAAATCTACATGAACGTAGACGACGTCGATAAAGCCCACAAAACCTTGAAGGCAAAGGGAGTGAAATTCCTCACCGAACCAAAAGACCAGTACTGGGGAGGTCGAACTGCCATGTTTTCCGACCCAGATGGAAACAAATTCATCCTCGTGTCATTCAAGAAGTGAATCTGACAGCTCAGACTTTACTTTCACACGTTAACTCTAAACCTGTCTTGTAATTCTCGTTTTTTGCCTTCGTTCCATCCGCTCACGGCTTGGTAATAGCCCGTTACTCGTGACCACCATTCAACGTTGTCTGAGCCGCAGTTGGGGCACAGCTTACTCATAAGCGCGGACACTGTGCCGCAGTTGTTGCATATGGTCAGGTCTTTGGTGTAAGCGTAATAGCCCACATGCGTCTGAGTTGCAATGCGTTTAGTCAACTTGTACAACGCCTCCGGATCGGGAGACGCTTCACCCAACCAAACGTGGAGCATGTTGCCGCCGTTTAGGAGTGGGAAGAACTTCTGCTCAATGCTTATTCTTTCAAGCAGGTCAGCGTTAGCGCCTATGTAAACGTGAGTTCCATTGTTGTAATAAATAGGCACGTCTCTCTCACCCTCAGCCAGCATCACCCCCGCCTTGCCCAGGTCGCCTTTAACGATTTTCTCAGCATTGCCATGATACGTTTGTGTGAGTAAATCGGCAATAGCGAATCGTTGGGCGGTTGACTCTGCAGGCGTCCGTGCCAAAGCAAGTTTAACACCCGTCTCGGCTTCAAGTTCTTTCTTGTACTTCTGCATCTCCAAGATGAGTTTGACCAAGATTTTAACGGCTTCCGCGTGTTCGTGCAGCTGATAGCCCGTGTGCCACTGAGCCATCTCGTTTCCGCCAACTAGACCAATCGTGTTGACCAAGCCTTCAAAGTCGATGGCTGGAGGTCCCTTCTGTCTCGTTTTCGGGTCAATAGGACGCTGGGTAGCGAAGGGGATACGATTGCGTCTTCGTATCAGTTCCATCCATTTCCGCTTGACCTTGAAGATGTCAACCGACAGGTTCATGAGCCTACGAGCCTCTTCAAACAATGCGGTGTCGTTGCCGTTCGCTTTATACGCCATTCTAGGTAGATTGAGGCTCACCACCTGCCAACTGCCCATGGTGAAGTGTTTGCCGCCCACAAAATTGAGTTTATCTTGAAAGTCTGGGTTGCCCTCGGGTGTTTCAACAAAGCAGTAGGCGCAGCACTGGTAGCATGAAACGCCCTGTCCGTAGCCTCTGTACGGGGGCATCAGATTGTCAAAGTAGGGCGTGCCAAACTTTGCCACAACACGGTGCACATCCAGCCAAACGTCATCGTACTCGGGCTTGAAAAACTCTGGACTTAAACTGTTTTCAAGCTTGGGAAAGTTGAAAGGTTTACCCCTATAATCGCCGTGGCAGGCAACCTCGTACAAAGCCTTGAACATGAGGCGAACCTCATCTTCAAAGTCGCCGTAGAGGTCGGGTCCAGCCCGTCCCTGCGTCACAACTGGCACCTTTCGCCACAGTTCGGGTACACCAGGCTGCACCTGTATATTGCTGAAGACGAGTTGACCGCCTCGAGCCACGTAAGCCTGCGTGTACTCGAAGAACATCATCTGCATCAATTGCTTGATTCGCTCGTAGCCTAAGCCTTTCATGTAGGGCGCTAAGAAAACCAAGAAGTTGTAGAAGCCTTCACCGCCTGCAAAGTTGGTTTGCGCCGAAGCCAAAATCTTGGCTGTGTGCAGAATCGCCACCTCTGGGTGTTTGGCTGGACCCGCCACGCTGGTTCTCGTGCCCATTCCGTCGGGCATCAAGCCGTAATAGAAAAAGTAGCGTAAGTCCCAGTCTTGACAGAAGGGTCGGGTTCCAAAGTATTCCAGATCGTGAATGTGCAGGTCGCCTGACAGATGCGCGTCTGCCAGTTTAGGAGACATGAGCAGCAGGTATTCTTCACCTGAAACCCAGTCAGCCTTGCGCTTGTGCGAAGTCTCGGCGTTGGGCTGAAGATTAGCGTTTTCATTTGCCTTGTAACCCTGTCCCAAGTCCATGAGGTAGGCGTCGTAAACGGGCGCTCCAACCCTTGTGAGGATGTTGCGGTAAACGGCGTATTCGGGCTTGTCCCTCGACTTGCCAAGTAGAACATTGTTCACCAATTCCCTGATGAGGGGTCCGCTTATGAACTTCAAACGTAGGTTTAGGATTTTGCGTTCAACGTCAACCGCGATTTCCTCAGCTTCTTCCTGACTCATAGGGTTTACGTCGTAAAACTCCTTTGCGAGTTTCGTTTCTGTTAGAAGCTGTTTGACGATGGAGTCTCGGTTCCAAGAGACTATGAAGCCGTCGCTTCTTCTGACCTGCGGCATAAACTCCTGATACGGTTGAAGAACAAGTTCTCCGTCGCCGTCACCGTTGTCCATTGCCGTTGCCCTCCAGAATGCTCAACAAACGGTTGACTGCAAGAGAGTTTCCGTCGAAGAACTGGTTCTCGGTGTAAATTGTGTTGTCAACCTCAATCACTGGTGCCGAGAGCACGACAACGTCTCTCATCACCAATTCGGTCATGACTTCCACGTTTTCTAGGCTTCGTTCCTCAAACCGTCTGTTAACGGCTTTGAGCCACTCTTTCAACACGACGCATTTGCCACAGCCGTTTGACGTGTAGACTACGATCTTCCGCGATTCAGCGGAGTTTTGAAGGTGGTCAGCCGAGATCCCTGAAGAAGACATGAGAACACCCGCACAGAGGCGAAAAACACCTTAATGCACAAGGTTAACTAAAACCTTACATACATATTCTTATGTAAAATTAAAAGCATTCAATCTCTTTTCAATGGGTGATCTACACATTTTTATGTTCAAATTTTGCATGGAGCTTTTTACTTAAATTTTTTATAAGAAATTGTTTAAAATTTTGTATAACGATTCTATCATAATTGACACGCGCAATGCGCGGCTGATTTCAGTTTCAACTCAAAATCGGCATGTATTTCGCCGAAACTCGACTAAAATTGACCAGGGAGTCAACAGAGCCGCAGGAAGGACACTTCAACTGTCTGCCCAAAAAGGTTTTTCGGCAACGAGAGCAGTAGGCGAAGTTTCGGTTGTAAGTGAACAGTCCCACTCTGGTGGTCAAGATGCGTTTTGTGGTAGACAAAAGCGCATCTGGATTTTGCTCCGCGTCCTCAAGTTGTAAAACCGTTAGATGCCCGCCTGTCGCCTGTTGTTGCAGCCTTTCTTCTATTTTCAGGCGTTCCTCCAGCGCCGCTCCTGCTTGGATTGGCACAGCAGCGAGGTCTGTGTAGAACGGCTGCTCCTTGGTTCCTCTCACACGGACACGCCCCCAGCCGTAACGTTCCACGTCCAACTCAGCCAGTCGCTTGGCGGCTTCAAAATTTGGAATCATGGCTGCCATAGGACGATTTTCGGGTTTTCGCATGGTCTTTCGCACGCCGCTGTGAATGAAACTCAAGATTTCCTCAGCCACGCCTAGAGCCTTGCTGTCTTCGTAAGGAGACTTTCCTGCGAAGGATTCAACGGCTTCGCCTATTCCGACAAGCCCGATTTGTCGAGTTGAGTTCTCCACCCTAAAGTAAGAGTCGCCGTTGGCTTTTTGAGTTAGAAACGGCAGCAGATTTTCTTTAACACGTTGCTTAACGGTGTAATACTTAATCTCCAACGCCCGCAATGCCATCTCGAGTTGCTCGTCCAACAACTTGAAAAATGTGGCTTTGTTCGCCTCAGATTCGTAGACAAGCCTGGGCAGGTTGATTAAGACGTTGCCGATGCTGCTTGTTCGCAGGGTGTCGAGTTCCCAGTCTTGTTTCCAGTCGTTGGATAGGCGACAGCCAGTAGCCGTGTAAGACGCGTAGGCTTGTTCTTTCAGACAGAGGTTAGCGAAGTAGGGTAGTCCACGTTCAGCGGCGAGTTTGTGCGACTTGAACAGAAGGGGCTCACACTCTTTGTTGTGAAGCGTTTCTTGGCGTATCTTCACTATGAGACTGGGTTGAAGAACAGGCTTCTGTTCACTTTCCTCCAGAATGACTTCTAACAAAAGCGAGGCGATGAGGAGACTCTCTTCAGCGAAGTCTCCATAGGAACCAACTTTTTTTCCACCATGCGCAACGGCTGCTTTTTCCCTCAGAAAACTGGGCACGCCAAGTTCCAATCCCAAAGAAACTTGCAAGGGCAAACTCGCGTCAGATAAAGACTGATTCAAATTGAGGAGGAAGAGGCGCAGGTTCTCTCGGATTTTGTCAGCTTCGACTCCCTTGGCGAAGGGTGCCAAGAAAACGTTGAAGTAGTCGAGCAGTTGTTCTCCCGAAACCTCGGTTGTTGCAATCCTCAGCAGGTTTGACACTGTCTGCAGCGCAGCCTCAAAACTTTTCGGAGGACCGCTCGAAGCCAAGGCGAGTTCGGGCCTTCCTAGCTGGAGCCCGTTTTGCAGAAGGAATCGCAGGTCGTGCATAAATTGGTTGGGCTTGAGAACCCATGTCCCCAAGTTGTCGAGGTGCAATGACCCCGACAGGTGTGCATCGGCTATGTCTCGAGGCAACACGTTCAGGAGCGTGTACTCTTCAACAACCTTGTCGCCTGCCGCTGTATGAGCCGCTTCGACGCTGAGGGATTTGGCGCCAGCCGAACGGATGAGTTGTGTAACGTCGTAGACTGGCAAACCTAAACGGGTGAGCTTGTGTCTATACTCTTCCAACCCTTTTTCGATGAGTATGGCGTTGACGAACTCTCGGATGAGAGGCGCCGTCAAGTATTTGATCTTGACCTCGAGGAGGCGTCCCTCGGTTTCTCTGGCGATTCTTTGCGCCAAGTCTTGAGGAACATTTGCCTCCTTGACCAACGACTCGGCGATTTTATTTCGGTCAAACTCTTCGACAGCCAAGCGTGAAGTGCGAACCATCATCTTTCGCCGTTTGAACGCATGTTCTTCGATGGTTTCGGTGACGCCCACAAGCATGCGTCCCAAGTCGGTTAGTCGATATTTTTTGGTTTCGGCGTCGGGTTCCACCAGGTCCGCCTTGAGAAGAAACTTTAGGTGATAGGCGAATCTGCCCGCGTCTCGGCTGGGATTCAATTTTAAAATGCTCATTATTTCAGTGTAAGAGAGCGATCCCCTGTCGAAGAGGAGGTTGAGAACTTGCAGTCGTATGGACGATGAAACCGCCTTGAGCACACGGGCTCCGAGGCGTCTCTGACGATAAGACAAGACGCGCTTCCTCCCTTCGGCACCCAAGAATATAGCATCGGTCGGGTTTTTAAGTTAAAAGTGTTATGTATAGTGGTTTTGAATGCGTTTGGGGCTGTCGGCTAGCTTGGTCTAGGCTATGAGCCTCGGGCGCTCGTGACGGGGGTCCAAATCCTCCCAGCCCCACCACAGAACCTTGCCTTCCTACTGCGCTCGCCATGCTTCTATTGTTTCAGCGAAAGCCTTAGGGCTTCTATTTCTTGATTAATCATCTTCAAATATTGTGAAAGATACTCTTTTCTTACGACATCAATTAAGAAGAATTCTTTTTGTTCAACTGAGTATTGCAGATAATCACTTGGAACGATCTTCATGTCCCCATTCTGCGATTTGTATTCAAATAAATGCCCATCGTAAACAATTACGGGATAAAGGATAAATACGGGTCTCATAGGCAATTTCAAAGGAGCCTTTTTGCGTTCCTCGAGTTCGAAGTTAAGCGCTTTTATCACTTGATTTTTTGCCTCGAATATTTCTTGTCTTTTTTCTTTCTTAAAAGGCTCATAAGCAATGATGGCATGCTCCTTGAAATGTACACAAGCATAATGGAACATTTTTTCCATCCATTGCGAGAAGTAGATAGAATATTCGAGGGCAGGGTTTGCCCAATGCTTGATGTATCCGAACGGTAGCATGCGCGCTTCCTCTTTAGGAGTAACAAAAAATACCCAAGGTTTAGAACCTTTTTTGCATTCTATAACTAACGATATGTGAAGACGATCGTGATCCGAAAACTTCTCGAAAAACGATTTGTGAGCGACAATGTCTACCGCCCGTGGTTTTTCCTCATCTTCGTCGATGTAGTAAGCTTGATTTCGAACGATCCATCCATCTTTTTTCAAGATGGAGGAAACCTCAATTTCCAAAGGGAATCCGGACTGTTTGATATCCTCTTCAATATTCCGAACCTCTTCGGTAATGTCATTTTCCAATCTTTAACCCTCAGGAATCAAAATTCAATTGGGCTAAATGTTGGCATTTTCGTCAACTAAGGCGTCTCGCCAACAATATGATATTTGTCATAAAGCGTGATATTTTCTCAATCGATTTTTCTATGTCTTCGATCTCCTCGGCTATACTTAGCGCTTGTAACACAGCAGAAAAGCCTTTGGGACGATGACCCTCAGGAGTTGGAATCTCAGGAAGCGATGGCGTTTTTGTAACTCCTTCAGTTTCTTCTAATTTCAATTCTTCAAAAGATTTAATATCCCCTCGTTCAAGTGAAGCCACAAATTCATCGACATCCATCTTGTTTCTTAAGAATTTGGCCCTCACTGTTTCGAGTCTTGATTTTTGCTCATTAAGTTCCTCGTATGGAACAAGGTCATTCATCAATTCTATTTCCTTGAACAGTTCGTCTATCGCCCTTTGGTACCATTTTCCGTACTTCTCCTTAATGGTCTTGCTTGCCTCGAGCACGGCTTCAAAAAATAGGTTTCCTCTCTCCTTTCTCCATTTTCTGATTTTGTCTAACTCTGCTATAATCTCATTTACCCTTTGTTCTGACAACGGATCACCACGAAACTACACATCTTTTACCTTTTATTTGTTTCTTAACAGCAGAGCGCGCACTATTTACTCATCTGCATTTTTGTGGGTTGCGATGTGAGCAATCAGCTTTATCCTGTGACCATTCTAAGACCGTCGACTCTCTATGAGCCTCAGGCGCTCGTGACCCGGGTCCAAATCCGGGCAGCTCCATCAACGCCGTCAACTTGCTGCTCATAAAACTGTCGAAGTGTCTCGTTTTAGCGGGTATATATAAGTTTTATGCAAGAGTTCTTCAGATGTTTTTTATATACAGTTGTTCCAGCATTAATTCGGTGCGGGATAAGTTGTAGTACTACGAAGGATTAATGTTGACGCTCTTACTCCTTCTCTCTTCTCGGATTCAGCTCCCGCACCAACCTATGCTCATAGCTGAAAACTAGGCGGTTGCCACTGTCTGCTGGTTTGCTTTCTTTTCTCGTTTGAGAATTTCTCTGGCTACGATGACCCCTGAGACTGAGGCTTGAATCAAGCCTCGAGTTAAGCCGGCTCCGTCGCCTATAGTGAACAGGTTGCGAACGCGGGTTTCCAACTGATTGTTTAGTTCCAGCCTTGACGTGTAGAATTTCACTTCGGCACCGTATAGCAGAGTGTCTTTGCTGTTGAGTCCTGGCGAAACCTGGTCTAGGGCTTGGAGCATCTCTCTTATGTCGGCTAAGTAACGGTACGGCAGGACGAAGCTGAGGTCTCCTGGTGTGGCGTTTTTAAAAGTCGGCACCACTAGGCTTCGGTTGATTCTCTCCTCGGTGCTGCGCCTTCCCACTTCCAAGTCGCCTAGGCGTTGGATGATTATGCCGCCGCTCAATAGGTTTGTGAGCCTGGCGATGTATTTGCCGTAGGCTATGGGTTCGCGGAACGGCTCCGTGAAGCGTGTGCTCACCAGTATGGCGAAGTTGGTGTTGTCTGTCTTTCGTTCGGCGTAGCTCTGCCCATTAACTGTGATGATGCCTTCGTAGGATTCGGTTATGACCTCGCCTCTGGGGCAGACGCAGAACGTGCGCACGTTATCGTCGAACGATTTGGAGAAGTAAATGAACTTAGGTTCGTACAAGATCTCGGTTAACTCTTCCATGACAGACGCGAGAACTTCCACTCGCACGCCAACGTCAACTGGGTTGTTGAGGGTTTTCAACCCGAGTGTTTGGGCTTCAGTTGTGAGCCATTCGGCACCACTTCTGCCAGGCGCCACAATAACGTATTTACCCTGAACCTTCTCACCCTTTTTGGTCTCTAAACCTTCGACCTTTCCGTCTTTAACCACGAGGCTTTTGACTTCCACACCCGTTTGTATTTCCACCTTATCCTTCAGTTGGCGGCGCATGTTGCGCAAGACTTGGGCGCATTGCTCAGTGCCCATGTGCCGCACCTTCTGTGGGACGAGTTTGAGCCCGGCAAAGGCGGCCTTGCGTTCGATTTCGTCTATTTTGTCTGGGTCTGTGCCGTAGACGTGGTCGGGTGCGCCGAACTGGCGGTAGATGGAGTCTGCATAATTGATGTAGTCAGCTAACTTTTCTTTGGTTATGTAGTCGGTCAGCCATCCGCCGACCTCGGTTGAGAGGTCGAGTTTGCCGTCGCTGAAGGCTCCGGCTCCTCCCCAGCCTTGCAACAGTGTGCATGGGTCGCAGTTGACGCATCCGAATCCTCGGCTGGCTGGACACCTACGCTTTTCTAGGTCGGGTCCTTTTTCAAGCATGAGAATTTTTAGCTGTGCGTCTTCGTTTTTGGTGAGTTCTAGGGCGGAGAATATGCCTGCGGGTCCTGTGCCCACGATGATGACGTCGTAGGGTGGAGGCAAGACAACACGGCACCTATTTTTTATTTCAGAGCCCAAAACAAGATAACACAACCAAAATATATGCTCATCGGTCAATGCGCTTGAATGTCGCTGTCTCATTTCTAGCAGGTCAGAAAAGCATAATATACACTCATTCAAAAATCAAAACTAAGGCAGGCGTAAATACATGAAAAAGTCTCATGTTTTCGACCCGAGGCACATAGAAGTCTTAGAAATGGAAGAGAGAAGGATTTGGGCAAAACCCAGAGGAGATTCTAGGAAAGGTGAAAATCAACCAGAACTTCATTGCGGCGGATCTGGGCTGCGGAAGCGGATTCTTCACTGTGCCGCTCTCCCAGAAGGTCAAGAAAGTTTACGGCATCGACGTTCAAGAAGAGATGCTCCAATTTCTTGAACAAAAAATCAGGAAGTTGAAAATAAAAAACATTGAGCTTCTGCTCTCGAAGGAAAATGAGATTCCGCTTGAAGATGAAAGCGTTGACCTTTTGGTGTCAGTGAACACCCTCCACGAGTTCGATGATAAAGAGAGAATGATTGAGGAGATGAGAAGGACGCTCAAACCTGGTGGAAAAGTCCTCATAGTTGATTTCAAGAAGGAGGACACTGGGTTTGGACCTCCTGTTTACATCAGGGTTCCAAAAAAGCAGGCCAAAAAACTCTTCGAGAAAAAGGGTTTCACAACTTTAAAGGCAAAAGACCTCACGTATCATTACCTGTTAGTCCTTTCCAAAGAAAATAAACACTTTAGCACACGCAGATAAATCGCCCAAACCAACATGTTTTTTCTTTTTTTGTCTTTCACCAGAACAGGATTCGTTTTGGAGTTACTTCAACAACGCAACGAATCTTCTCGTTGAATAATAGTATCCCGAGAGAATCCCTGCCTTGTCGATCCAGTTGAAGCTGATACTTTTCAATATGGTCTTGTGTTCTCTTCACGAACTCTTGGCTGTTGTCGACGATGCGTCCCTTTCCTCGTATGATAACCGCTTCTTCTCCACGGTAAACGGCAACAGCCACGTTATTGTTTTTTGCAAGATTGCGAACCTTCATTGAATTTCGATCTGTTTGTACGTATACTTTGTCGTCATTGTAGGTGAAGAAAACTGGAACAATGTGAGGCTTATTGCGAGGGTTCACCGTTGCAAAGCTGGCTAGACGTTCCCGATCCATGAAACCCTGAACCTCTGTCAAACTCTTCGGCATTTGCGTCTTCCTTCTTTTCATACTCATAATAGTTTGTGGCTTAAACTTCTTTTCAAGAAAATCAAAATCATTAAGGGGCACCATTCAAACAGGAGATGCGGTAAAAATGGGATCAAAAACGATTGTTGAGGAGGAAAAGATTGAGGAAACCATAGAGGGCATCCCGAAAGATTTGTTCACGGTGCTTGATTTCATTGAAACATTCAGGCGCCTTTATCCAGGCGATTGGGAACGATTGGTAGAAAGATTTGGACTTTTTGGAAGCAAGAGGAGATACACTGTAACAACATACTTTTCAAACAGACTTGATGTTTATTCGCAGAAGCCACACTCGATTCTGGTCCCATTCATGAGGTATAGGGAGGGAAAGTTTAGGGATTACAGAAGAGCTACTGAGGATGAACGGAAGTGTTTCGGAAGCTCTTGGATAGCCATGTACAAAAAGAAGAGAAGGAATTGACTTGTCAGCAACTTTTTTATTGAACAGCTATCTCGTAATAATGACAAGCCTTTTATTTTGACTGGATTATGTTTTGAAAGGGTGAGAGTGATAAATTGGGCAATTTGTGGCTTGGCGCTTTCATAGGCTTTCTAATAATTGCTGTTCTTGGGGGACCGCTTCCAATAATTGGTCATTTAATCGGCGGATTGGTTGCCGGATTAATCGCTGGACATGGTATCGGCAGAGGAGCATTAGCTGGGTTTCTCGCCGGATTATTTGGCGGCATAGTTGTCAGCATACTCGTAATCATGGGGTCAGTGGCAATAGGCGGGATCTTGGGCGGAGCATTAGGTGGACTCGTTGGTGGCTTGGTAGGGGTAATCTTAGCGATTGTTGCAATGATTCTGAGCCTCTTCGGCGCTGTAGTGGCTGCCATTGGAGGACTAATCGGCGGAGCAATAGCAAAATAGCTCAGTGCTTAGGAAGTGGCATTCAACCGAATTAGGCGAGCGTGGGGTTCTAGACAGATACGTGGATGTGTTTCAGGGTCGAGCGCCGAAGACAGTGATAGCCAAATTCTACACAGGAAAAGAATTAGAGAGACTCAAGAGAATCTACGATAAAGCTGAGCTAAGAGTGCTTACCTAACCTTCTCTTTTTTCTATCCAGTCGAGCTATGCCTCGTCTTCGTCTGATTTCTTTTGGACCTTGACGGCTCCCAAACTTGTGCAAACACTTCAAAGAGCAAATGTAAGTCTTGACAATGGTTTTCTTGAACAGACCTTCTCAGTCTCCTTACCGCAGACAACACTTGCCCACATAATCAAACTTGGACTCGCGAAGAATTTAGCGTTCTCTGCAATATCAGGCACGCGCTTCGAGAACAAATAAGGACTTGCTTTAACCGAAACTTCCCCCAAAAATATTATATTAGTTTGATACCTAATTTTAGTAAGTGTATTTCATATTGGATGGAGTACCATGTCGATTCTCTTTACATCAAAAAACATAGGAAATGTCAAGATCAAGAACCGCTTCATACACGCGCCCACCTACGAAGCCATGGCAACTGAAAAGGGTGAAGTAACAGGTGAATTAATAGATAGATATCGCAACATTGCCCAAGGAGGGGCTGGTCTAATTATCCCAGGTTTTATGTATGTCCATCCTGTTGGAAAGTGCATCGAGTTTCAGACTGGCATTCACCAAGATGAAATGATCCCCAGATTAACAGAGCTTGTTAAAGTAGTCCATGAGAAGGGAAGCAAAATTTTCTTCGAGTTAACACATGCTGGAAGGCAAACATATAGAAAGACGATAGGTCAAACACCTATTGCGCCCTCTACAGCCAAAAAAGACCCACTGTTCAGGGTGAAACCGAAGGAAATGACAATTGATGAGATTCATGAAGCGATTCATGCGTATTCTGAAGCAGCTCGAAGAGCTGTTGAGTCAGGAGCGGACGGAGTTCATATTAGTGCTGCCGCAGGATACCTGGGTCACGAGTTTCTTTCTCCATTCTTCAATCAAAGAACTGATGAGTGGGGCGGATCAGATGAGAATCGCTTCCGATTTTTGAAAGAGATCATTCTTGCTTCCAGACGAAAAATGCCAAAAGATACGGCTCTGACTGTGAAGTTGAACGTTAACGACTATACACCTAAAGAAGGCGTGACACCTGATCTGGCCAAGAAATATGCTCTTTGGCTGGTTGAAACGGGAATAGATGGCTTGGAGATAGCTTCTGGCACTATCTCATATTCGAGTATGAACATGTGGTTGGGCGATGTCCCAGTAAGTGACTACGTTAACATGATGCCTTCCCATATGAAGCCACTTGCCTGGCTGGTTATCAGGGGCTGGGTTGGCAAATACGATTTGATAGAAGGGTGGAATCTGGAAGCAGCAAAAATGATCAAAGCAGTATTGGGAGAGACCCCGTTGTTCTTAGTGGGTGGGCTCAGAAGACGCGATCACATGGAAGAGATAATTCAAAAAGGGTATTCTGACTTCATATCCTTATGTCGACCATTAATCCGAGAGCCTGATCTTGTGAACAAATTCCAGAAAGGTGAAGCTGATGTTTCCTCCTGCAATTCCTGCAACAAATGCATAGGTGCAGTGTTGAATAACTTGCCTATACGTTGTTACAGGCTTCAAACATCTTCTCCTTGACCCTATTGATAAAGAAGGGTCAAAGTGAGCGCGCGCTGACGTTTGAATTCTCGGTATTCAGGTGATATTGCTTCTTTGATGAATAAGACTTGCGTTTCCTCTTCAAAGAGTAAAAACAAAGAAAATGGGTTGTTAGTCGCGCGCAGAGGCCAATTGTTGTTTTCTGTGCGCTCGCGCATGGTTCTTATACTATAGCATCGATCCAGAAAGCTATCCAGTGCGTACCAGTATAAAAAAAGGGGGATGGCTGTTTGATTTTGTTTTAGGTTATTCTTTAGGAAGAGTCTCCAACACCTTTGCAAGCGGCTTTGTTCCAATGTAGATGTTTGACACGGGCATGTCGTGAAAGCCTACTACTGTGATGCTTGTCGTGTCAATCTTAAAGGCCTTCTTTTCTTCCTCGGCGATGATTTCGGTTATCCTCTTCGCTATTCGGTCTTTTGCATCTTGGGGTAATGGCGGACAAGATATCTGAACTAACGGCATATTATCTCCAATCCTTTTCTGTTGAGCAAGGTTCCACCGAATACTTCCATGTCTTGTGTTACGGAACCGCAGATTCCAGTATGTTTACCTCTATGTATAAAATTTTCTCCAGTACCGCGCCAGTCGAGTCTGAAGGAAGGAGTTAGAGTTTCTATCCCAAACCCACGTACATACGCGCGCTATTTATCAGTTGGCCCTTTCATCCAGCCTTTAATCCCCAGTTCCTTTCTCTTTTCTTTCGGTTTGGCCATTTCAGCTTCTGAGTGAAAAGTGATTCCCCAGCAGGTGAAGGCGTGGAAGTAAGGTTCCTGCATAAGATGCGTGAATGACAGCTCACCGTTCGCCAAGAACCCTATTACCTGAGTTGATGAAAGCTCTTCTTTCAATATCTCAGCTTCGGTCCCTGATCTGATTCCGGCCATGAGCTCGAGGAGTCTCCTGTTTACACAAGAAACGAGGAGAGTGGCATCGTTTCTGCTGAAGCGTTGATCTGCCTTGAGCATATCGGACATGCGGCGAGCTTCTTTTCCCACCCCCGTTACGTCTCCTGGGGGGAGGATGTAGCCGACCATCTCAGGAACATAGCTTCGGATTGGAAACATGAGTTCAATATCCTCTCCAACAACTCGCGTCGCAGGACAAATGCTATAGTTGCCAAAAGGGAAAGCAAAGGCATAAAAAGCCACAACAGGATTGAATATTAGTAACCTTTGCTGTGAAGAAGCTTCGGAAATCATTTCAGAAAGGACTTTTCTATCAATCAGAGGCAAGCCTTTTTTCTTGGATACCTGAACTTCCATTTCATAAATCATCTTGGCATAACTGACGCAAGCATCCTCGTTGTCGATGCGTCTGACATATTTGTAGTGAGGCTCCTTCTCGGTGTCGAAGTGGAATGTATGTTGCTGCGCTCTCTCTAAGTTTAACGCAGACGTACCTGGACCGACACCTAAAGAGACGTCAGACAAGTTAGGGATCAACCCACACACAGATTCCCCGTCAAGCACCTTAAACTGCGCATGCTCTTTCAATCTTCCATAGAACTGACGGCAACTTCTGGCAAAAAGTCCATCACCGCTGCTTCCACCTATCACGTTCATTATTCTTGCCTCGCGGGTGCCGCCCATGAAGCGGGTGATTCCCTCCCCCAAGAAATGCTCGTAACCGGGAGTGTTAACATTTGACCCCTGGGTCAGCACAAACATAGTCTTCTTCATGTGCAGATGTTCCTTGCTGGTGGTCTGTTGGCTAAAGTCAACCCAAGCATCGCGAGCCATCTCCCTCCCCTGTTCTCCTGCTTCCTCAGCCGTTCGAAGACCCCAACTTCGCCCCACACCTATAGGAAGGTTTGTGACCAGAGCCATGAGAGACAAGCCATTGTAGCCTATTCCCGAAATCTCCTTCAGCACAAGGTCCTCATTTTCCAGCTCACCACCTGTCGTATGACCAATAAGTCTCAGCTGGCTCACAGCGTGTTTCCTAAACCTGTTCTCTATAGCTTTCAGGATCGATCCGCAAATCAGCGTGTCCTTCTCCGCAGGTTCCCCTCTATAGCTTAGATACAAAATCAACAGCTTCACGTCTTCGAGATTGTAGCCACTATCTACAATATCCTTTTCGAGTTTGTCAAGAACCATTCCAGTCAGTTTCTGAGCCTCTTCTGGACTGTTTCTTCTCCTTAGCTCCAACTCCTTTTGCGGGTCAGGTTCCAACTCATTCATGGTGTGTGCATGGCCTGCAGAACCCATGAAGAAATCGTTAACCATTATCTCTCCCAGATTAGAATATTATTTTCAAACTATAAAAAATGTTTGCAACCATGGTAAGCTCAACATGGGCTTAAACGAATACCTCACCAGCATGCTCATAGGACCGTCCCTACCGCGGATAGCGGTTCCTCAACCATCAACAGGACCGTCCCAACAATGTATCGAGGAC
>Ga0315314_1000355_pt1 | contig 54138 bp, 45 predicted proteins | sample TDP9_MG_FD_203631 | JGI IMG/M metagenome (GOLD analysis project Ga0315314, IMG submission 203631) | Freshwater sediment microbial communities from Lake Towuti, South Sulawesi, Indonesia - TDP9 | ecosystem: Environmental > Aquatic > Freshwater > Lake > Sediment | place: Indonesia: South Sulawesi... | reverse complement strand
GGTGTCATTTTGCAAGAAAAAAATATAAGGAATCAGAATTTTTTACTATTTTGTCACCCACATACCACCGCCACTCCCTCCAATCCTACCTCCTATCCCCGTCTATCCCTTATGTCTGAATTGAACTAACTAAACAGAAATTCCCGCCAAATAGCCATCCCTCACTGCTTCGGCTATGCCGCGGGGTTCGTGGGCATCGCCGATGATATGAACTTTAATGCCAGCCTTCTTGATCGCTTCCACTGGGAACCCCACTGATTCAGTTCCCAGGGCGATCACGACGCAGTCAGCTCGCATCTTTTTTATCCGCTTATTTTTGGCATCCTGCCCAATGACCTCTGTCGCCGCCACTTCTTTGATGAGAAAATTGGGAACCATTCTTACTTCAAACTCTTGCAACCTCTCAATCAGCATCTGCCGGAAAAGGAGCTCCATATCAAAGGCAATGGCTTCCCTCATTTCCACGATGGTAATCGCTTCAGTCATCCTTGTTTCACACATAAACTCCGTAATCTCTGCGGCTACGAATCCTCCCCCGAGGACGACTGTTCTTTTCCCCAAATTTTTCTCTTTTCCCAAGAGAACCTCCCAGGCATAAATGCTTCTCATCTTCGGATCGATCGGGATGTTTCGGGGCTGGATTTGTATTCCTCCTGTAGCCACAATGGCCACATCCGGTTTTTGTTCGACGACAAAATCAGGGGTAACCTCCTGGTTGAGATGAACTTCGATACCGAGCTTTTCTGCCTGCCTCTTCAAAAAGTCGATGAAGGTTTGAATCTCAGTCTTATTGGGAGGCCTGGCCGCCAGCAATCCCTGCCCACCCAACTGATGGTTTTTTTCATGCAGGGAGACCCGATGCCCTCTCCTTCCCAACCACCTGGCAGCTTCCAGGCCCGCAATCCCCCCTCCAATGACCATTATCCTTTGGGGAACCGAAGCTGGCCTGATCTCTTTTAACTCTGCTTCTCGACCTGCCCAGGGATTGATGGCGCAACGAATCTGTTTGATCGCTCTGATGCGCTTTCCATGGCAGTAGTTGCAGGCAATACACTTTCGAATGTCATCGATCTTCCCATCGGCAATTTTTTGCGGAAAATACGGGTCCGCAATCATCTGCCGGCCAAGATCTACCAGGTCTGCTTTTCCCTCAGCGATGATGTCTCTGGCGACATATGGATCATTGATCCTGCCCACGATGCTCATGGGGATCTTCAATAATTTTTTTATTCTGGCTCCTAATTCGACGCGACAACCTCGCGGTATGTACATGGGCATGATCATCTGAAAGTAAGATTTATTATCTCCCAGGGAAAGATCATGGGCCATGATTCCCACCCCGCTGCCTATCGCGATGACATCCGCTCCACCAGCCTCGATGATAGGAGCTGTGGCCATGGCGTCTTCAACTGTGATTCCTCCCGGGAGATAATCAGCTCCATTCATCCGGAAAAAAATGGGGAAGTCCTCCGCTACCGCACTCCGCACCCCCTTGATAACATCCACAGCAAACTTTGTCCTTTGTACCCGATCCCCCCCATATTCGTCTTTGCGGTGATTGGTTAAGGGAGAAAGGAAAGAGCTGATCAGGTATCCATGGGCCCCGTGAATCATGACCCCATCGAATCCAGCTCTCTTGACCCTTTCGGCAGCCCTCCCAAAAGCTTCGATCATCCCTCTCACCTGTTTTTTGGACAGATCATCCGGCCCGGGGAGATTTCCGCGGATACCTGTTTGATTGATCTGCGCGATGGCCACAGCTCTATTTTCTTTAATGCTGGAGGCGAGAACCTCAAGCCCCGAAATAACCCGATCATGAAAAACTCCCAGGCGATTGAAAAGCATCTTATCATCTATATCCATGGCTTCCACAACGACCGTGCCTACGCCACCCTTGGCTCGTTCCGCATAGTAATCTACCATCCTCTGGGTTACTTCCCCGAGACTATTGGCCAGGCAAGTAACCATCGGGGCCATGACCATCCTGTTCTTAAGGGTTAATTTCTTCCCTCCCCTGCCAATGGTTAAAGGCTGAAAGAGAGGCGAAAAATCGTTATTCATGACAGGTTCCCCCGCAAAAATGATTTTAGGTTTTTTTAATATACCTCTCGCCTCTTCCGATTGCAAATTCTTACCCCAGGCCTTGGGGACTTGGGCGTTCTCGGTTTTGAGAAAATGGGGGGTAGGCAGAAATCCCGGAGGGTTGAAATCTTTCGGCGAACGCTTATAATATTTTCTGACGAAAAAATTCTGAGGGGAGAGTTCTCGCAATGAAAATTACATCTATCAAGGCAGCCTGGCTGCAGGTGCCGATTCCAGAAGAAAAGGCGTCAGTGAGCGACTTCGGTCGCAATGTTTCTTTCAACACCGCCCTGGTACGCGTCGAGACAGACGAAGGGTTAGTTGGCTACGGCGAGGCCAAAGCGACCGTGGGCAGCCTGGGAAACCAGCGGACCCTGGTATCCACCATTGAACAGGAACTGGCTCCGCTGCTGATCGGCCAGGACCCCCGGCATCCTGCCCGTCTCTGGGAGCAGATGTATAGCGGCTCGCGTGCCCACTTCGCCCTATCTCGCGGGCGGGTTTTCCCAATCCTGGGCCGCAGAGGCATTACCCTGTCAGCTATCAGCGGAATCGACATGGCCTTATGGGATATCCTTGGCCAATCATTGAATGCCCCTGTTCATCGATTGCTGGGTGGAAAGTGTCGCGATCGATTACCTGCCTACGCCTCTGGTGGCTGGGCGGATGAGAGGGGAATCGGCGAACAGCTCTTGGGATACGTGAGAGAGGGCGGGTTCCGGGCAGTAAAGATGCGCGTGGGAGTCATGGATGGCGATGTAGCAACTTCTGCGCGCCGCGTCCGGGCGGCTCGTCAGGCCCTGGGAGAGGGGATGGAATTGATGGTGGATGCTCATGGCACCTACAGTGTAGCCGAAGCCAAGCGCTTCTGTCGGGAAGTGGCCGATTATCGCCTTGCCTGGTTCGAAGAGCCGGTCAGTGCCGACAACAAACGAGGCTGCGCCGAGGTCCGCGCCTACACCGATACACCCATCGCCGCCGGGGAGAGCGAGTTTACCCGATTTGACTTCCGGGATCTCGTAGAATTACGAGCAGTAGATATTTTCCAGCCTGACTTGGCCATCTGCGGCGGCATTACCGAAGGTCTGCGCATCGCTGCCCTTGCTGAGACCTATCAGCTCGGGCTGGCTCCCCATATGTGGGGTGGAGCGGTGATGTTCTCAGCAGGGCTGCAACTTTGCGCGGTCTCGCCCAGCGCCTTCATCGTAGAATACTCGCTCCTTCATAACCCCCTGCACCACGAGCTGGTTGCCGAACCCGCTACTGTGAAAGACGGCCAGATCATCATTCCGGACCGACCAGGCCTGGGTGTCACCATCAACGAGAGTTTCGTGAAAAAATACACGGTGGTTTGAATCAATTGCGGTTTTCCGATTGCGGAATGCGGAATAAGAAAATGAAAGAATTAATTCTGAATTTAGCATTCCGGATTCCGAATTCCACATTCCGCATTACGCAGTGGCCATCTGCCCGCCCTCCCCATCTCCCTATCCCCCTATCGCCCTATTATTCATTTCCTCAGGACCCGCTTATCTCCGATGCGCATCGTCACCTTCTTGGCGTCGAAGTGCTCCATCAAAGGGATGGCGAACTTGCGGGAAACCTGGGAGATTTCCTTAAACTGGGTGGGACTCATTTCTTTGTGCTCTTTCAGAAAGTTGATCAACTTTCCTTCCAGCTCCTCCAGAGCCTGCCGGTGAAAATAGAGGTCCTCTTTCACCTTGACCAGCGTGCCCTCCTTGGTCAGAAGTTGAAAGACAGGCTTCAACTCATTTTCTGAAACCCTGAGCTCGGCGGCGACTTCCTTGCCCAGAGGAGGCTGGAGTCTCCCTCGGGCATAAAGAAGGACCATTTTCTTGCGCAGATCCTTTTCCTCTTCCTTGAGCGAGATGGTGTGCGAGATGAGGCGGACTGTCTCCTTTTCCGCCACAATCTTTTTCTCTTCGATCAACGTGGCGAGAAGATGGTTAAAGAGCCGCGCATCCACCCGTGGCGGAAGCTTGGTTTTGAGCTCCTCCTTCATGGCGCCGGGCTGGAGGGGATTCTTCTGGTGGAACTCTTTTAGGTAATCCAGGCAGAAACGTTTTAGGTCCACCAATACCTGTGGATGAATGTACCGCAAACGATCCCCATCATAGCGCATGATCCGGCCATCTGATACCAAACCCTCCGTGATAGGTTTCAACTTCCCCGGCAGCGTGTTTGTGCGCATGATGAGGTCAGCCCACGAAAGCCCAGCTGGGCCAGCCTTGAGGAGACGCAGCCTCAGCTTCTCATCTTCGGAACCCTTTTGCAGATTTTCCATCTCTTCTTTCACTTGCAGGGAGAGACGCTTATGACGAGACGGAAAAGCGTCCAAAACCTCTCCCCCGCCGATCGTGAATAGGGGAGAGTAGGTGCGGATGACAAAGCGGTCTCCAGGAAGGGCCACCACAGGCTCCTCCAGCCGGATCTGCATAAAGGCCTCTTGCCCGGGCTTGACCTCCTCCCGGTCCAGGAGAATGGCTCGCCCTAAGGCCTCTGCTGTACCCAGATGCAGGCGAACCTGGCCTCGATTCTTCAGCGGTTTGGGAGAACTGGATAGGAGTTGGAAGGCCACGTCTAAGACAGCAGTCGGCTTTAGGGTCTGGGATAAGGCCAAGACATTTCCCCGATCGATGACCGCTTTTTCCAGGCCCTGCAGGTTGATGCCAGCACGCAGGCCAGCCGTGGCCGATTCCAGCGGTTTCCCATGCACCTGAATCCCTCGCACCTTGGTTTCCAGGCCCTGGGGTAGCACCTCCAAAGAATCCCCTACCGAAACCTTTCCCGAAATCACCGTGCCCGTTACCACGGTTCCAAACCCCTTCATGGTGAAGACGCGGTCAATGGGCAGCCGAAAGAGACCTTCGGAGGAACGCTCTTCAACCTCCTGGGCCAGCTTGTCGACCTCCTTCACAAATCCCTCCAGGCCCTCACCTGTGACCGAAGAGAGTGGGACGATAGCCCCGCCTTCTAAGAAAGTTCCCCTGACAAACTCCTGGATCTCTTCTTTGACCAGCTCCAGCCAATCTTTTTCAACCAAGTCGATTTTGGTCAGAGCGATCAACCCTTTTTTCACCCGCAATAACCTGCATATATCCAGGTGTTCCCTCGTCTGGGGCATAATCCCTTCATCTGCCGCAATAACCAGCGCCACAAGGTCTATCCCCGTTGCCCCAGCAACCATGTGCCGGACAAACTTTTCATGCCCCGGTACATCGACGATGCTGATCTCCAGCCCGCTGGGTAAAGCCATCGAGGTGAACCCCAGCTCGATGGTAATTCCTCGTTCCTTCTCCTCTTTGAGGCGGTCACAGTCCACTCCAGTGAGAGCTTTAACCAATGAAGTTTTGCCGTGATCAATATGCCCGGCCGTTCCCAGAACTACGCGCTTCATAAATGCAAATCCTTAGCCACAGAGAGCACAGAGGTCGCAGAGAACAATTTCCGAATTCTAAGCACGGATCCCGCGGAACGCGGGACTAAACAAATTGAAATTCTCAAAATTCAACTTTGGATTTGTTTTGCATTTCCATATACGGATATAGAAATTTTTTCTCTGTGCACTCTGTGAGCTCTGTGGCTAATCGTCGTTATTTCCCTTTCTCCAGGAGTCTGAGGGCTTCTTCCATTCTCTTCAGCTCCTCCCCATACCCTCCCCAGTTACCCTGGCGCAGAAGCTCCTGAGCTTTGCGGTAGTGGGCCAGAGCTTCACGCGCTATCTGGCGTTGGGATTTCTCCTTTTCGGGGGCTGGTGCCAAGGCCACTCTGGGCATCTCTTTCTCTCTCAATGGCTCGCCACCGAAGACACGCTGGAGGGAAAGCTCCAGGTTCTCCTCCATAGCCAGGGAGCTTCCGAAAGCGATGATGACTCTTTTCAACTCTGGCAGTTGCCCTTTCTCTGCGGCCAGATAAAGAGGCTGGACGTAAAGGATGGATTTCTCGATGGGGATCGCTAGCAGGTTACCACGGATCACCTGCGAACCCCGCTGGTTCCAAAGGGATAGTTGCTTGGAGATTTCCGCATCCTGGTTGATGCGGGCATCAACCTGCTGGGGACCAAAAATAAGCTTCTGTTTGGGAAATCGATAGACCACTACCTTGCCGTAGTGCGGTGCGTCACACCGGGCAGCCAACCAGGCAGACATATTATCCTTCTTGCTGGGCGTAAAGGGGAAAAGGAGGACGAACTCCTCTTTCTTTTCGTCGGGAAGTCTCATGATCGTGTAGTAGGGTTCCATTTCCCGCTCGCCGCCCTGTCCGGATTTTCTGGGGATGGCCCAGAGGTCTTCTTTGTTATAGAAGACCTGCGGGTCCTCCATGTGATAGGTATTGTACATTCTCGCCTGGATAGAGAGGAACCCAGGGGGGTATCGGATGTGGCTGCGCAACTCTGGCGGCATCTGCTCAATGGGTTTGAAGATGCCCGGGAAAATCTTGGCATAGGTTTGAATGATGGGATCTGAGGAATCACTGATATAAAGCTGCACCGAACCGTCGTAAGCATCCACCACGGCCTTAACCGAGTTGCGGATATAATTGCCCAAATTGCGGAAGGGCTCAGAATAAGGAAATCGGTCAGTCAGCGTGTAGCCATCTAAGAACCACAGCAGCCGACCTTCTGGGGAAATGACCAGATAAGGGTCATGATCCAGCCGCAGAAAAGGGGCTACCCGGCTGACGCGCTCGCTGATCCGCCGATAATACATCACCCGGCTTTCGCCGATGATGTCATCTGAGAGAAGGATGGTGAAAGAGGCAAAACGAACGGCGAAAATCAGCTTCCTCCAGAAAGAGAGAGGCACCCCACCCTTTCCTTGGTATTGGGTGTAAACATTCTTTTCCCCAACCGGATAATCAAATTCCGGCCGCTTGGTCCGGACAAAGACGTATTCGTTGGAAGTCTCCCCGTAGTAAATCTCCGGGCGGGTGATCTTGATGTTCGCTGAGGAGATTGGAGGAATATCCTTAATGAAGAATTCCGGCAGCCCTTCCCGAGAGATGCGATTCACCGGCCCAAGAACAACCCCATAACCATGGGTATAGGTCAGGTGTTCATTAACCCAAGTCCGGGCTGGCAAAGCGGGATAAGAAAGCTCCCTGGGAGAGAGCATGACCTGCCGATACTCACCGTTGATATTGTACCGGTCGTTATCCACATCTACAAACTTGTAATAGGTGCGGATCTCCTGCAATTGGCCGTAGGTTGTGAGAAGGGGGGCGTGGTCCCAGAGGCGGATGTTCTTGATGGTCAGGTCGTTTCGCCGCAAATCTTCCCGGCTCAGGCTCTCCTCGGCCGGAAACTCTCGATCCTCCACCGCATCCAAACGGTAGGCCATTCGGGTGTACTTGATGTTTTTTTCCAGAAAGGGCCTTTCCAGAACAATCTCGTTGGGGACGACGATAAATCTCTGTACTACAGAGGGGTATATCCCTCTCCCGAGGATAACAACGGCAAAAAATGCCGCGATCCCCACAGCCGGAAGCCTCCAGTCTCTGCGAAAAACTAAGAAAAGAATGGCCAGGCCGCAGAAAACCGTGACCCCCATGAGTAGCTTTAGGATCCACAATTGGGTCGTGACCTCAGTATAGCCGGGCCCAAAAACCACTCCCCGCTTGGTGAAGAGGATTTGATACAGCTCCAGCCAGGCTCCCCACGTGCCCACAAAGAATAGGGACGCAATTAAAATGGCCAGGTGAGTTCGGGTTGCTGGGGCGATGCGCAGGGTACGTGGTGGAAGGAACTGGAAAGACCGGCGCACAAAGTATATCAGGCCCGTGCCGATCGTGGTTAATATGAGCACGGTCATTAGCCACCCGTAGAGATACTTCAAGAAGGGAAACTGAAAGACGTAGAAGCCGATGTCCTTGTTAAAGAGCGGGTCAGAAACGCCAAAGGGCGTATCATTAAAGAATCGCAAATAACTCTCCCATTGAGCTGAAGCGCGAAGGGCAGCAAATAAGGAGAAGAGAATGGAGCCAAAGAGAATCAGGGGCCCGAGGGGTGAATTCCCGGCTTCCCAGGGCGGAATGTGGATCAGTTCATTTCTGTCCACCCAATAGCCCCGGGAGGAGAATCGGTTGGCTAAAAAAAGGTTCAGGTAGAAGATGATAAAGAAGGCGATGCCGAAGATTGCCGCTACTTTCATCTGGGTGATGAAAGTGACCGTAAACATAGCTTCGTAGCCCACCTCCTGGAACCAGAACCAATCTGTGATTAGTTCGAAGCCCCGCCAGAGGAGCATAAGTAAAAGCAGGATACCGATGAAGAGAATTGCCCCCATGGCGCTTCGGGTTGGTGGAACTGGGGTTCCGGGCGTTCTCCTTGGACTCATTTTCTTTTCTCCTTAATGGGTTATTTTGGAGTCTTTCTCTTATCTTCCAATTTTGGGGATCCGGGAGCGATAAGTTTCGAAAAGTATACCAGAAGGCGCCATGCTTCACAATCAGCTTTTTAAGCTCATCTTGAAGTTTCTCTTTTTATCATCTTGGAGTCTGATTTTTCCTGGGCTCCTTCAATCCCTTTTCTCTTGACAGGGGCTTAAATTTTTGGATATTTTTTAGTGACTTTCGCATTTTAATCATTTCATCGCCCTTCAGGCAGTTCTTTAACCATGCTCATTGCCATCGACGGATATAATTTCCTCAAACACTCTCCAGATTTACGAAGGCTTGAGCAGATCGAACTCAAGAAGGCCCGCGAGGGGCTTATTGAAAGATTGGCCAAGTACAAGCAGATTAAGGGGCATTCCATTACCGTGGTCTTCGATGGGGAGCAAGAAAGACATTTGGCCGGGGAGCGTCAACGATGGAGGGGAATCGACGTAATTTTTTCCAAGCCTGGCGAAAAAGCGGATGATGTTCTTAAGCGCCTTTCCGCAGAAAAAAGAGGGGGAATCACAGTGGTAACCTCAGACCGGGAGGTGGCTCTCTTTTCCGAGAAGAAAGGCGCAATCGCTATCCCGGTATCCGATTTTGCTGAAAGGATGGAGATGGCCCAATTTCACGCCCTAAAAGGGGGCGAGAAGGAGACCATTTATCCGGATCGATCCATAGCCCCCACTAAGAAGGGGCCTGCCCATCGCCTTGCAAAATCCCAACGCAAGGCAGCCGCAGCCGCAAAGAGATTATAGCTCGCCATGGCATGGCCCCTAAACTTCTTGACTGTGGGGAGGGAAAGAGGTATCCTTGCTAAAGAAAAGGCCTTTTCCTTGCTGATCGGAGGATCGAGGGAATGAGTACGCCAGTGGTCTCATTGGTATACAGCGATGAAAAGTTTGAGGTTTGGGTCGATGCCGAAAAAGATAATATTACCCTAAGTATGACCGATCGGGGAGTAACCTTGCTGTTCACGAAGGACGAGTGGCTGGAGTTCCAAGAGGTCATCGGTAACATCATGTTGGAGGAGCAGGAAGCAGAAGAAACCTCTTAAATCTAATCTGAAGGGTTAGGTGGTAGGCCCTATGAAGGTGGATAAATTCCAATTGCTGAACACTGTCATCTACGCCCGGAACATTCGGCAGCAGATCATTTCTTCCAACTTCACACCCAAATCTGATTTCTATTGCATCAAGTGCGGCCAGAAGCGCCCTTTTGGTGGCGACCTGGCCATCCAGTATTACGGCAACCCCGGGGTCATCCTCTTCTGTAACGATTGCCTGGAAGAATTCGAAGAGAAGCTGCGCCTGGACTTGGGTTTAGGGCTCTATCCTCATTGATGAACATTTCCTGCCTTGACAACCCCAAGGGAAAATGTTAACAGAAAGCGAGTGGGCCATTAGCTCAATTGGTAGAGCAACTGACTCTTAATCAGTAGGTCGGAGGTTCGATCCCTCCATGGCCCACCAATAACTCCTTTGAATTATTGAATAAATTAAAGCGCACTAAAAAGAAGCTAAACTTGATTTTGTTCGTGTAGACGGCATGTAGACGGGAGGATTGATAAAGTTAGTATTCGATTGGAAAAATTAAATAGGGATTGGGGATTGAGGAAATATTCTTTGGTTGAACGTTATTTACATAATTTTAGAAGTTCAAAATATCTTCTTCTATTCATGTGAGCCGTTCTCATGTTGCTTCTAATAATATCTTCATCAATTTCTTTATATCTTGGAATGACTACGGGCCTGAGAATGCCTTTTTTTATATAACATCTATGATCCCCCACCTCCCTTTCAAAAATAAAGCCATCCTTCAGGAAAATACATTCGAGAATTTTCCAATGAATAGGGGTTATACGTGGCATTGATATTTTCTGGATTGGTCAATAAGAAAAGGGATTGAAACATCCAATAAATTTTTTGCAGGAGCTGAGGGTGCTTTCTTTAAAGAAATAGGTAGAATTCCCGGTTGAAAACCGCAATTTTTCAATACTTCATCCAAAGCATTTCTTTCAAAGCAAGAAATTAAAAACGCCGTCAAAGCTTCAGCCAAATTTTTCTTCGCGGATTCTTCGGTTTCCCCTTGGGAATAAATATCCAGAATTGGACAAAAAGCCACATACCATTTGGCTTTTTTTACTAATTTAAATGGGAGTCTTGCAGTAAAATCAATTCTTCTCATTTTTCCTGGCCCCTTTTAGCGTAAAAGATAAAATTTTGGTTTTCCTTTTTACATCTTTCTAATAAAAATTGTCAAGCCCAATTTAACTTTAACATAAGGCTCGAAAAAAATCCTCCAAATTATCTTATCGGAATTTTTCCAAAAATCCCAAAGTGAATGAAAGGGGTCAAAGGTTGATCAGTGATTTAAGTTCTGCGTATTTCTCACGAAGCTTTTTATCCTGCTTCAGCCTCCATTCCAAAATATTTACCCGTCGGCTCACGGATGAATACCCGAGTCCAAAAAGATCCCAATTTCACGATTCTTATCTACTCCCCTCTCCCCCAAAAAATAAACAAGCAAATCCCGGTCATCTTCTCCCCTAATGGCTGCCCTATCGTTTGCATATCCCGGGTTACATGGCGAAAGACGCCCACAGCCACAGCACCTGCTGTCCTTACCATATAAGAGCCCTATCATGAACATTGCTATTCAGGGGAGAATTTAGTATTTTGTCCCCGGAATTGGCTGAGTACTCTCTTTCTCATCGCCGGCCAGGCCTTCTTGTAGAGGTTAAAGAGACGATCAAATTCTGATGACGGCAGCCCAGGGGACGATGATCTCGAAGGGGGAGGCCTCGCCATGAATGTAGCGGGAGGCGCGGTATTTATCCGATTTTTCAAAGTGGGGGTTTTCAACGAACCCATGGTCAGAAAAAAAGATGAGCGCAGTCTGTGCAGGAAGGTCTCGCAGGCGCGGAGCCAGGTCGAGCTGCAGATATTGGAGCACATTGCGGAAAAGATACTCCAGGTTTCCCCGTTCCGTATGCACCCTTTCATCGATGCCAGCCATCTTCCAGATGTTTTCAGCCCCTTTCTTCCCTTTCAGGCGGCCCCCGTGTAAGGTCTGCTCCAGGATCTCCATTTGCCGCGGAGTGGATGAGGGCATATGGGCCCAGAGGGCTCCCTCGTGAACAATCCTCAACTGGTTGGCCATGGGCCGGAAGAAGGTTTCCTTTATATACTCCCACAGGTCCCAGCGCATCCCATCCAGGAGAACGAAAATCGTCTCCCCTCGGCCCGGAAGCTTTCCTTTCCAAAGAGTCCCATCCGGAAGGTCCTCGACCATGGCGGGCCTTTTCCCTTCTCCCGCCTCCCACTGGGGAAGGGCGCCGATGTAATACTGCGCAAAGCTTCGGGAGATAGAAAGGCAGAGGTTTTCCCCCTGTACCAAGCGCTCTTTGGCGGGAAGCGGAAGAGTGATTTCCATCCTTTGAACCTTCTGAGGAAAAGTACTCAAAAGAAAGGATAAGGGACTCAGATGCTGGATATAGAGGGTTTCCCATTTCTGGAAGTCCTGGGGCGGGCTGGCCTCTCTCCGTCTTAAAGTCTGCAGCTTCTGCTGAATGGTGGTGTGATCCCTTATTGTTTCAACCATCTCGGTGTGCTTGCGGCGGAAACTGGCTGTCAGTCCAGGGAGCGAAGAACTCTCCATCGGGGCAGGGGAAACGTTCTCCTTTTCTCCAGAAGAGGCCAGCAGCCTTTCGAAGGCTTCCCGCAGAATGGATGGGAAGAGAGTTTCCTGGCGAAAGATGTCATACGCAGATCTTTCCTGTAAAAGCCTGCCGAGCTCAGAAGAGAATTCTCCTTCTCCCTCCACCTCCTGAACAAGCGTGTCCAAGAGGGCGGGATTTTTTTCGCTAAGCATTTTGGCTGCCCTGGAGAACTCCTGAAGCAAGAGGGTTCCTCTTTCTTCGCCCCCTTTTTCGAGGAAAGGAATGAGGGGAAAAATCTCACGTGGAGGGATTTCGTACCCTTCGATCCAGAGGGAGAGGAGCAAAGCCTTCTTAAAAAGACCATGACCCCATTCCTGGGCCAGGGAGATAAGAGGGGGGAAGCTGGCCTCGATCAATCTGTATAGCTCCACCTGGCCGGGAGGGCTGCCCCCAGTCTCCCCTCTGCCTGTGAACTGGATGAAGGTTCCTTCCGAGATTTGCTCGTCCTTCAGCCACTCGCGCAGGATCTTACGAACCTGGGGAAGGGTATACTTCCGATGAATCAATGCCCCGTAAAGCTGATCCAGATCCCGGCCCACCACGACGACTCTTCCCCGGAAGGCTTCGTTGATACCCTGGATGACCAGCGGAGTCAGGGCCTCATTAAGCTTGCTAAGCAAGTCTTCACTGGTTGGCGAAAGGGAAAGGAGCCGGCGGATGGCGGAGGCTTTCTCCTGCTCTCCCACAGCTTCCAGCCCGCTCAGGTAAGGAAGAAGTTTTCCCTGGTAAGGGGGAGCGGTCAAGGCCTGCACGGTTTCGCGGATGCCGAGGTCAACGGCCTCTTCGATCTGGCCGATCGGCGGAAGGGTAATCTCTTTTCCCAGCATAAAACCGCAAGAACAGGTCGGATTGCTCTGGAGCGATTCCGGAGAGGGCGCGCTGCACTGGGATACGAGCGCTGCGGCCAGGGCGCGATCCACAGAGCCGCGGTTGTGATGGACTGAGATCATCTCCAGTTGGTCGAGCTTGGAAAGAACCTGATAACGGCGGGAATGACGTAGTTTCTCGTAGGGGGCGAAGAGTTCCGCGGATTTTGCCCGGCGGTGAGCCTCCATGTAAACCTGAATGTATACCTCCCGGAAGTCCTGAAAGTCCCTTAGGAGTTTTTGCGTCCTGTCCTGATCGATGGAAACCTCTCCGGCTTGGAAGAAGCGGAAGAGGTCTTCTTTCTTTTTTCGAAGCTCGTGATATCCCGGAAGGTCGGGAAGGGAGAGCCGGGGGTCGCTGATGTACTGATAGACAAAGATAACTTTTTCTGCATGGTCGAAGAAGGCTCTCAACTCCTCGATCCGGCGGAGCTTATCGTCGAGGAACGGCTCTCGGGCGACGGCTGACAAAAACCGCTCCAGTCCTTCCCTTGCCGGAAAGCTGACCTTGACCTCTTCCCACTGGGCTAACACATCTTCTCCATCCCGGCGGTACGATTCCCAGGGGAGGTTCCTGAAGGCCTGGAAAGAAGAAGCCCACCCAATCCGGGCCAAAAGATTGCGGAGGGATTCCATCTCTGCTTCTTTCAAGGCTTTGACTTCGTTCCAGAGCGCTTCCTGGGAGAGGAGCGTAAAGGTTCCTTTGCGGAACCTGTCTGGAATGAGCGGGTGCTGGGGGATGACCTGGCGGAGTTCCTCGGAGAGGATCTCTCCTTTTCCCAGAGCTGTGATCCCCAGAAGTCCAGTGCGGGAGATATCTTCCAGGCCCCTCTTTCTCTGCCCCTGGTAGGCGACGATATTTCCCGAAAAGATCAGGGCCAGCACGAGGACCTCAAATTGATTCTTCAGAAGGCCGTAATCACCCTTGCGAAATGACCAGTATAGAGTCTCAGGAGACAGGGGCTCTCTTTCCAGCAGGGAGAAAAAGTGCCCTGCCAGTTCACTGGTTTTGGGATCCACATGGAGGAGGTATTGGTTCCCCTTTTTGCGAAGCAGGCCCATGGGCTTAAGCAAGCCCTCGAGGACCGTGCGCAGGCCGAATTTCGCCCGGTCGTCTACCTCGAGCGTTCCGGTGGCGAAGAACTCCCTGAGGAGGGTCGGAATCGTGGTTGGAGCCAGGGCCTCCAGGTAAGGGTGTATCCGGTGGTGTTTGGGAAATCTGCGGGAGAGGAGAGGAGGTATAAATTCCTCCAGGAATTTTTCCTGGGCCAGGAAACCGTAGGATGTGAGTTCCACCTGCCGATCATCCCACAGGAGAAGGCCATGGAAGTAGGCCCGGGTAAAAATCTCTCCCAGCCTCTTCTTCCCGTTTTGGAGGATATTCTTTAGGTATTCGATCGCTCGCAGTCTTCCATTGGAGGATTCTTCCCGGTAGCGTTCCAGCAGAAGCAGGATGGCCAAGAGTTCTCTTAACCATTCCTCCTCCTCTTCCACGAGGGCAGCGGGAACCCAGAAGAGAAAGGTGCCCGGATATTTTCCCTTAATGAACGGCATAAGGGTTTGGCGGGTGTAATCATATTGGCCTTCGACCCCTTGGGTAGTCCCGATGATGAGAAAGAAATCCTCTTCGGTCTGTTTCCATTTTTCTCCCAGATCTTCCAATTCCTCCTGGGCAAGATCATCGATCTGGCGGAGGAGGATGATTCCGTTTCGCCGGGTATACTCCCAAGATACGGAAACCCTCTGCTGTCTCTCTTCTGCCCATCCCGCAAAAGGAAGGTGCGGCGAATCCGCCAGAGGTAGGAGGCGGTCAAAGAGCCGGCGATCACCCGGAAAGATTTCCGAAATACCCTGCCTGATTTTGTGGCGCAGTACGGAAGAAACGTCAACCCGGAGGTCGATGGAGTACTGGTCTTCCAGCGGCTCTTTCCCGGCATTCACCACCAGGTAAGAGCTTTCCTTGGCCAGGCGGTCGAGGATGTCATGGATGTACTGGTAGTTGATGTCCGCCTCCAGGTCAGTCACCCGGAAAAGGATCATTTCAGCTATATGCCTGGCGGTATACGCGATTTTCACCGGGGAGATGGCAAAGAGAATCAGGAGTCTCACCGCCTCCAGCGCCACCCTCTGCTGGTCTGGGTCTTTGAATATCTTCGGGATTTCCTCCTGGTAGTACTCAAACCCCTTCTCCACAAAGGGCTGAGTTTCAGCCATCTCCCGGATGCGGTGGAGGAAATGGTCGAAGATGGCGGGTGGCCCCAGGAGCTCCTGAGCGGGCCGCTCGAGTAAGGGGAGGATACCCCGCTCCTCGTCTCCCTTGAGCCGGTAATGGATGAAGTCCACAATCCCTCGATGCTCAGAAAAAAGGGGCTTCAGCCGGTCCAGAAGAACAATCGTGGCTGGGTGGACGGGATAAAGCTTCACAAACCTCGGTTCATCCACCGGGAAGGAAGGAAAATAGCGTCGCAGGGACCCGAATATCCTGCGGATCTCTTCATCCGCCCCCTCCCTGTGGCGGATCAGCCGGTGGGAGACCAGTTCTTCAATATGGGCCCGGCCCAGCGTAAGGCGCACCGGGTATCGGTCCTTGATCTTGTTGAAGGTATCCTGATTGATCTCCCCCGTTTCCTCGATCCATTCCTGGAGGGAAGCCACTATCCAGAGGGGGAAGGAGGAGGCCTCCTCTCCCAGGTACTGGAGGAAGCGGATATCTTCGTTAAAAGCGTGGGCATCGGTCTTGGATCGCAGAAACTCGGAAAGTTCGTCCATCAGAAGGACTAAGCCGGAAAAGCCCAGCCGGCCCATGGATCTTTGGATTTCCTCAAAAGTCTCCTTGCGGGACTCTTTTCCTTCAAAGGGATGGCCCAGGTGGCCGGAGAGTTCTCGGAAAACCTCTCTCAAAAAGATGTCTTCCAGGAACTCGGTTCCTCGATGCTGAATGAGGGATATTTCCACGACGAGAAATTTCCGGGCTCCGAGATCTTTTCGAAATTTTTCGAGGGAAGGCTCCTGGCTGAGGAGGGTTTTCCAGGATTCAGGATATCGAAGGAGAAGGCTGAGCATGCTTAGAAAATGGGACTTCCCCGAGCCGAAATGGCCCTTCAGAAAGGCCCCCCGGCCCTCGGGGCGGGAGAGGGAAGTCAGGACCATCTCCAGACTTTTCAATACCTCGGCCGTGACCACAAAGGAATCTAAGATCATCCGCCTGAGCCTTGATTCCTTAAGATCTTTCAGTTGAATGACCGTCTTGACTTCCGGGATCTCGATCAGGTCTTTTACGCGAAGCAATTCTTCTCCCTTTCCTTTTTGCCTTCCCCGCTGCCACGAGAGGATATCCGATCGAGGAAAAACTGCCCGTATTTCCTAAAGGTAACCTCTCCCACTCCCACGATGGCCATCATCTGCTGGGGGGTCACGGGCCGTTGACTGGCCATCTCCCGCAGCGTGCGGTCGTGAAAAATACAATAAGGGGGTAGCTCCTCCCGGCGAGCCAGTTGCAGCCTCAACTGCCGCAACTCTTCGAAAAGGCCCTCGTCGAATTCCCTCGTTACAGCTTTCTCCGGGGGTTTCTTCTTCGCAGCGGGAAGAGAAAGCCCAATCACGGCCCGTTGCTTCATGGCTTCCTTTCCTGCGGGCGTGAGAAGAAGAACATTATAATTTTTATCTCCCAGAAGGGTGAGTTCTCGCTTCAGGTACCCGAGGTCCATGAGCTCCTGGATCCAGTTCTCCACCTGCTCCTGGCTGAAGCCGGCAAGCAGGCCGTAGGTGGAAAGCTGCTGGAGCCGGTACCTCTCCATCGACTTTTCCGTGGACCCGGTCAGCATCTTGACCGCCATGCCCTGGCCAAAACGGCCCCGGAGGCGGGCTACACCGCTCAAGATCTTAACCCCGAGAAGAGGGTCGAGCCGATCCATTTCCTCTCGGGCGACAGCTCCCCTCTTTTTAAGGTTCTGGCAGACATCACAGCCCTCGCAGTTGCCAGAGGGGAAATATTCCCCGAAATACTCCAGAAGAAAGGCCCTCCGACACCGATTCAGGGTCCCATAAGCCATGATCTGGTTCAGCTTTTCCAGCTCGTAAGCCTTGCGGAGATGGAGCTTTTGAAAATCGATCCTCAATTCCCCGGGGGGCATTCGCTCCAAGAGACGGAGGCCCCGGCCGCGAAAAGGCGGGATATACGTTCCCTCTCCTTTCTCCTCCAGGTCGGAAACGACTCTCCGAAAAGTTTCCCTGGAAAGGTTGGCTTTCGCGATGATCTCTTCCGGAAGAAACTGGATGCCTTCCCGGAGCTCGTCCGCGGTGTAATGGTCGCAGAGGATCCTCAGAAATTCTCCCTTGGCCGAGGGCTTCTCGGGAAGCGATGCGAGGAGCGAATCTGGTCTAATTTTGAGATAGAGTTCAGCCCGATTCTCGTAGCGATGGAGACGATGAACCACTTCCGCCTCTTCCAGAATCCTGAGAGAGGAGGCCACCCCCATTTCGGCCACAGGAGGCTGGCACAGACTCCCAATCTCCCGATAAGTCAACCATATTGGATCTTCCGCCCTTTCCAGGATGGCCTGATACACCCCCAGGATGACCTCGGGCGCCGGATAGCTGGATTCGATGAAAAACTCCTGGAGCTGACGGTCGGCAGCTGAAAAAAGCAGGAGGCAGAGGGAACCTTCGCCATCCCGGCCTGCCCGCCCACATTCCTGGTAGTAGGCTTCGAGGGTCCCAGGAAGTTGATGGTGGATGACCATGCGGATATCCGAGCGGTCGATTCCCATGCCAAAGGCATTGGTGGCCACGATCAGGTTAACCTGGCCCTCAAGGAATGTGTCCTGGATGCGGTTCCGTTCTTCTTCTTCCATGCCAGCATGGTAGCCGACAGCCTCGATTCGCGCCCGGTTGAGATGGCGAACAATGGCCTCCACACTTTTTCTCGTTCCGGTATAGACAATCGCTCCGCCCTGGAGGTTTGCCAGGCGGCTGGCCAGAAGGGAGATTTTCTCTTTTGGACCTTTTACTGGGGCGACCTCAAAGTAAAGGCTTTTGCGGTCAAAGCCGGTGATGAATTGCCTCGGGGACCGGAGCTTCAATTGCTGGATGATATCCTCCTGCACCCGCTTGGTGGCGGTGGCCGTGAGGGCGATGATCTTAGGCCGGCCCAGCATATCGAGGGCCTGAGAAATCTTAAGGTAATCGGGGCGAAAGTCATGGCCCCACTCGGATATACAGTGGGCTTCATCCACAGCCACTAAGGATAGAGGATTCTTCCGGAGGGCTTGCAGGAACGGGCCGTTCCGCAGGCGCTCCGGAGAAGCATAGATGATTTTATAGGCACCGCTCGGGATCTTACCCAACACCCCCTCCTGTTCAGCCAGACTCATGAGGCTGTGAATGGAGACGGCCGGAAGATCCAGGACCCGGAGAGAATCGACCTGGTCTTTCATCAGGGCAATGAGGGGAGAGATGACCAAGCAGGTCCCGGGAAGAACCAGGGCCGGAAGTTGATAGCACAGGGACTTCCCTCCTCCGGTGGGCATGACCACCAGCGTATCTTCTCCGCAGAAGATTGCCTCCAGGATAGCCTCCTGGCCCGGTCGAAAATCATGAAATCCGAAAACCTTCTCCATGAGTTGGCGGGACTGCCAGAGAAGCTGGCCGCTATCAGGGAGAAAGGTATTCAATTCAGGACTCCCGGGATGAGGCCGGACTCAATTTCTTACGAATTCTTCTGATGGTTCCCAAAAGGGACTTCTGGTCCGGGTGCTGCAGGAGGGCCTTTTCCAGAACTTCGAGAAACCTCTCCAGCTCTCCCTGAGCTTCATAACTTCTCTCCAGAGTCTTTCGGACCACGTAATCTGCCGGGTCCATTAAGAAGGCCTCTTTGAGGCAAGGAATGGCTTCGGCATATTTTTTCTCCCGGTAATGGCAGAATCCTTGCTGTTTCAGGAAGTAGGGATTATTGGGGGCCAAGGTTGAAGCTACCCTGTATTCCGCCGCAGCTTCTTTGACCAGGCCAGCCCTTTTCAGCTTCTGGGCCAAAAACCCATGCATCTGGGCATCATCCTTTTTGGAATCCATACCGGCGATTGCTTGAATTTCCTTGATAACCTGGGCATCAGGCCGGGTGCGACTTCGCAGGCGCAGGATCTCTTTTTGAACAAAAGGGTCAGCGGGGGAAATCTCTTTGATCTTCTCGAAAATTTCCAGGGCCTGATCAAACCTTTGCATCCGATTGAGGATAAAGGCTTTCTCCTTCAGAAAGGGGAGGCTTTTCGGTTTTACCACCAGGACCTTCTCCAGTTCCTGAAGGGCTTCCCCAAAAAGTCGCATCTCTTTGAGAGCCCGGGCAACCTTGAGGAGCAGATAATCTTTGGGTTCACGAGAGAATGCTTGCCGGTAGCACCCGAGAGCCTCCCGGGGAGAATGCTGCTTGAAGAAAAGGTCGCCGAGAATGGTCAATGCCTGCGGATGCTGGGGATCACGGGCCAGAACCTCCTCGACCAGAATTCTCCCCTCGGCCAGTCGCCCTTGCCGAAGGTAAAGCTCTGCCAGACGGATTTTAAGGGATACTTGATCTGGATTTTTTTGCAATTCCTGGCGGATTTTCTCCTCAGCCTGGGAATAGTTTCCACTTTCCTTGAGGATCCGGATACGATCAGGCGACGGTATGTAAAGCTCTTCCCGCTCCAAAGAGGGCCCCCCGTATTTACTTCTGCCTTTTTTTGTAGCTGACGGCAACGCCGGCACGGCTTCGCGGATGGATGCTGGTTTCAAATGCGGGCAGGCCTTTCATATATTCATAATATTCAGCAGTGCCCCTCCAATATCCTCCCCGATGAGCCGGCCGCGGCTCCTCAACATTGTGGGCCGTTATACAGCCCCCGGGTTCAAGTTTTGGGACTAAGGCCTTGGCGTAATTGGTGTACCAATCTTTATCCGCATCTATAAAGACAAAATCAAATGGCCCCGGAAGCTCATTCACCAACTCATGGGCATCGGCGAGCCGGGCATCAATGTACTCGCTGAGACCCGCTTCCTTAAAATTGGCCAATGCCTGCCTGTACCGCCCTTCATCAATTTCGATGGTAATCAGCTTCCCTCCCGTTTTGCTGAGGGCCCACGCAATCCATATCGCCGAATGCCCCGTCGAGGTCCCCACTTCCAAGGCATTTTTGTATTTATTTTGGACGATTATTTCGTAAAGAATCTTTCCATCCCCTTCCGGAACGTTAAAATCCCGCCATCGGTTCCTCATTTTGTCCAGGAATTTCTTTACCTTTTCATCGATGATGCTTTTATTTTCTCCAACCTGCGAGTAACAGGGTATGGCGGATGCAAAAAGAACCACCAAGAGACCTATAATAACCATACTCAAATACTTTTTCATCATACCCGCCTTTTAAAACCAGTATACCACGTATTAATCACTAATCAAGATTTGACCGCCATCCCTCTTCCTGAATAGCACCTCCTTTTTGCCACTCTTCTCCATTTCCTGGCATAATCGATTGTAAGCCGGATAATTCCCCGGCATAATCCTTATGGCTTTCTTTACGAACTCTTCTTTATATGTTATCTTTTCTCCTTCTCTTTGATAATCGGACCGAAATTCAAAGTAGGGATTCGTAATCTCCACAGGCTCAGGGAGATGATAGACCTCATAGCCTTCCGGAATATTAAATTCTGCCTCTTTCTTACTGTAAGAATTCGTCCAAAATACGATGGGGTACCTTCGGCCCTTTTTCCCCGTACCCACACAATTTTGCCCTACCTCCGGTAATTGGAATATCAAGAACTCCCTCGCCTTTCTGCAGTAATCTTCAGCGAAATATTTTATTTTCACCACGAAATTTTCTTTAAAATTCTTGGGATCGGAATGGGTGACTTCCACAAGTTTTGTGCCCGGAGATATTTTATCGACACTTCTCTCAAAATATTCTCCTATCTCCGTCGGACTGTGATCTACAAAAAACGAACGGAAATACGCTTCTGTGCCCCCATGGCCAGAATTCTTAACTTCCCCTGCTATTGATCCATCCGTTCCTACATTTATTTGATATTGGCTGTAAGAAGTGTTCTCCTCTGGCTTGGCCAAGGGAGTACGACCGATAACAATCTTCTGATCATGGAAAATGAGGACATCCCGGTTCTGATTGCTATCGGGTAAGTAATCGATTCGATAGTTCTCGGCTACCGGATCGATAAAGGAATATTCCCCTTCCCTTTCTACGGCCACGATACAATGGTCAAACTGGAAGGGATAGGGAAAATGCCGGACCCAATTGCCCACATTGTTGGTGGGAATCAACACATAATACGCAGGAATCCCTGCAGATCTTAACATGCTGATCAGGAGAGTACTCTTGTCCTTGCAATCCCCATATTTGTTCTGGAAAACTTCTGGGGCCGATGCTGGCTCATAACCCGTTTTTCCCAGATCAATGTAGACATACCGGATCTCTCCTTTCACATAATTGAATAGGGCTTCTATTTTTTCTTCGGGAGTTGATAAACCTTTGGTCAACTCCGCTACCTTCTCCTTCATAGGCCTCTCTGGCTCAGTCTTTCCTTTGATCTTCTCCCTCCACCAGGTGGAAAATCCCTCCCACGAATCCATGTTGGTCAACAAGATTCCAAAGGCCACCTCATCCAGAGGGGGCATATAATCTTCTTCCATGATCTGAGGGATATCTCTATATTCCCAAAGAAAGGTCTTCTTATCTCCCTGCTGCCTGGTCGCGGGAGATAACGGGACATCCTTTAACGGATTTAGCAAATAGTATTTCAACTCCATATCCTCGGGGAAGATGACTTTATACCTGGAGAGGAGGATGGGGTTATAGCCCTGGAAATAGTAGCTGCTCGAAAATTTTCCATCCATGGTAGGCTTTTTCTCCTTTATCACCACTTTATAGTCGACGATGGATCCGATGGTTACCCCCGGCATGGAGAAAGCCAGTTTTTTGTAGTCGCTGTAGGAAGGATACTTCTCAAAAGGGGTTATGACTTTGATGGCGTTTTTTTTCAAGGGGATAACTTCTCCCTCGGGAGTGATCGTCCGGGCGTAAAGGATGGACGCCGTAGCAGTGCGGGAATTATATCCAATCTCGATATCGGCATAATCTTTCCCCCTCTCTTTCCTGACCTGGAACACCATGCGCAAAGTATTGGTGCCTCTCCCATCTTCGAAGGCCTCGTCTACTTCTTCTTTCAAAATAACCAAAATGTGGGCATCGGGATACGATTCAGTCGGAGGCACGTTCCGAATGAGATTGGCCACCTCGTCATCTATCGGCTCCCCGCGCATGAATTGATTAAGTGTGCAAGATGAAAAAAGGAAGATGGGAATTAGAAGAATGGCCAGTATGAAAATTGATATTCTTTTCATCTCAATGGGGCCAAGGCAAATCGTTGACAAATTGAATTGGGGGTCTATATTCTATTAGAAGAGGAAAAGGATAGAAGTTCTCTTCGCAATAAAGGGAAGTATGGCAATCTTTATTCATAGCGCAGCCAGGGTCGATTTAAACTTAACAGAAAAGGGATAGTAAGTCAACAATCACAGTACACCCTTTTCTTGTGGGCGATGGGGCACCTGGATAGAAAAAGAGTATAGTAAAATGCGGAGAATTTCCCGGAGACATTTTCTAAGAAAAGCAATCATCACGAGTGCCGCCATGACAGTTTTCCCCGTGGTGCTCATACCCAAAGCGCGGGCGGCCTGGGCTCGAAAGACAGTAGTGCATCCTAACGTAAACAACCTGCGAGTTGTCGGCATTACCGATGCGAGAATGACGAAGGCCAACGAACCCATCTCCTCCTGGGTCCGTCAGCAAAAGCTTGTCGTTCCGGAAGTAGTTTGGGAAAACATGGACAAACTCGCCTGCCGTCTTGCGGAAACACAGAATCCTGCGGATGCCTGGCGGGCAATTTTTATTAAACCTCCCCGTAAACCATGGTCTGAAACCATAGTGGCGATAAAAACAAATAATATCGCCTTGCAGCATACCCGAAGCGCCGTGATGGCCAAAATATGCCATACCCTGAGCGGTCTCCTCGGCGTTGAGCCATCCAACATCCACATCTACGATGCGGTGCACGGCAGGGCCATGAGCAGGAATACCCCTTTTGCCGGCCTTCCGGAAGGATGCCAAATTGAAGATCAATGGGGCGGAGTGACAACGCTTACGGATGTGCCAGCTCCCTGGAAGGGGAGCGGAGGCCAGTCAAAATGCATAAAATACCTGGTTGATGGATCGGTGGACATCCTCATTGACATAGCCATGTGCAAGGGGCACAGCGACAAATTCGGCGGGTTCACCATGACCATGAAAAATCATTTGGGCACCTTTGACCCCTCGCCTGGACATCGCCGAGGGGCGTTAGATTATCTCATGGCCATCAACCAGACCCCCGAAATCCTCGGTCCGATGGACAAAAGAACGGGTAAAGTGCTCCACCCTCGCCAGCAGCTTTGTATTGTAGATGCCCTCTGGGCCAGTGAAGGGGGCCCGGGAGGTTACCCGAGGCAGCAGCCAAATTTCTTAGCCATGGGGGTATTCTCTCCAGTGCTTGACTACGTCGTGGCCACCAAGTTCCGGGGTGAGAGGATGGGCTGGGAGCCGAATATGAAAGCTACCCGCCGAATGCTGACCGACTTTGGCTTCGAAGAAAGCGACCTTCCACCCGGGCGAAAAATCATAGAAGCTTGATCAATAATAAAATTTCTTCCTTCATATTTTGCCGAAATGACGTTTTTACCTCATATCCTGCCAGTGGACGAAATTTTCCAGAGGTTCGCGGTTGCTCCTGAATTGATTGATGACCGCCCCACCGTCCGCGTAGCCGATGGCGATGGCTACAAGGATCTTCTTCCCCTCAGGGATGGAGACATACTTGCGGATAATATCCGGATAGTTTACTGCCGAATGCTGAATGCAGGTCCCCAGCCCTCTGGAGGTAGCCAAAAGACAGACGGTCTGGACGAAACAGCCGCAATCGAACACAGAGTAATCTCCCAGGCTCTCGTCCAGGCAGACAAAGATCACCTGGGGAGCATCGAAAAATTTATACATGGAGAGGGCAAAGGCTCTCCTTCCTTCCTTGTCCTGGCGGTCAATACCCAGAAGCCCAAAAAGTCGCTTTCCATTATCGCGCATGCGATTCATGTATGTTTCTTTCCATACTTCCGGGAGCTTGAAATCGGGACGGGGGATTCCCCCATTCTTTCCTTCTTCATACATTTCTTGCCCCAGTTGCTTAACGATCTCTCCTCCCACCACCCAGCACTCCCACGGTTGAGTGTTGATGGCCGAAGGAGATCTTAGGGCGGCCTGCAAAATCTCCTGGAGCATAGCTTTAGCAACTGGTTCCGATTTGAACTTCCTTATGCTTCTTCTCTCCTGGATGGCTTTTAAAAGCTCCATGAAATTGGAAACCTCCTGATCATTTTAGGATGAGCGCAAAAATCGGTTTATTTCTCGCAGGAAACCTTGGGGATTATCCACCTGGGGTACATGCCCGGCATCATGCAGCAAGGCGCTCTTTGCCCCTTTTATCCCGCGGCGAAAGTCCTTCTCCTTTTCTTTCAAAATATCCTTGTCGCCGAAAAGAACGAAGGTGGGGCATTTCACCAAAGGTAGCCTGGAAAAGACATCATAGAGGGCAATAGCAATCATCGTCTTTTTCACCCCTACACCTGCTTTGGCCCGCTCCTGGTTAAACCAATCCAATAGCTCCGCAGTAGGATGAGCAAAGGACATTCCTAAATCCATTATGGAAAAGGGCAAGGGGTTTCCTTCTGCATCCAGGCCCCGAGCCGATAAAGCTAGCCGCTCCATTCGCTCCCAGGGATCCCGAGCCGGACAGCCGACCAGGATCAGCTTGGCTACTCGCTTTGGATAGGACGCCGCCATTTCCAGGGCAATAAGTCCCCCAACCGAGTTTCCGCATACGATGGCTTTCCTTACTTTTACTTTATCCATGAAACTGATAACACTCCGGGCATAATCCTCGATCAAGAAATTCTTAGGCGGCTTATCGGAATCGCCATGTCCCAGCATGTCCAAGGCATACACAGTATAATTTTGGGCCAACGGCTCGAAAACTTTATCCCAGGATTGAGCCGAGAGGTTTAAGCTATGGAGCAAAATCAAACTCTCTCCTTGGCCCCCAAAAATGTAAGAAACTTTTCCCGCATCTGTTTTTGTCGATGACTTTTGCATTTCTCCTCCTTTCGCTTAGATGTTTTGGAAAATCAGGATTTCGAGGGCAATCTATTAAATTTAAGGGGTAAAGTCAATGGCGAATTGAATATCAACAGACGTAAGAAAAGGGAAAATGAATTTCTATAAACCTTTTTCATGATCCATTGCATATCCTTGCCGCCAAGCAATCTCCTGACTATTGGATTTCTACTAAGCAATAATTTTATTATTCTTTCATAACGATAATTGCTGAAGCCATTGAATAACTTCCTGTTCTTTTCAGCCACCTCTAATTGTTTAAGAAAATCCTTTTTCCATAAGTGATCAAAATCTCTTTTTTCGCTGATACTTTGCGCCGCTAAAAACCCCGATCTAAAAGCATATACCATCCCAAAGCCCAGAAAAGAGTCGTGAAAGCCCGCCGCCTCCCCGATATAATACTGATGATTTATTTTCGCTTTTCTCAAAAAATCGAAACTTCCAACCGCAGAAAACTCCTCAGTCTGTTCCACTCTTATTCTGAAGATATCTTCAAATGTCTTTATGGTTTTCCCCAAGAATATTTTAATATTTTTTGCTTCCTGAAATGGGCTGACGCAGGTAATCTCCCCTACCCTTTCGTCAACGATGAAATAAGAATAGTATCGGGGTGAAAGGCAATTATCCAGAATCAGCGCAGCTTTATCCTCCATATCAAGCGGGAACGTGACCCCCAGAGCCACTATGTTCGGTTCTCTAATCCCAATGGCAATGATATCCGCTTCATTCTTCCGCAATTTCGTACTGTAAATAATCCTGACCCCTTGACGCAGCGCTTGTTTTTCCAATGATTGATCTATACTTTTTTCCTGCGGGCCTCTTTTTACCAGATACATCAATGGATTTTCTGAATATCCTTCATATTCCTTGAAAGTGGGAGAGAATATCTGCAACTTCTTTATAGGCTTATGATAAAAGTTCACCTCAATGTTCATTCTCTTTAGGAACTCTAAGACATCCTCATCAGAGGTCCAATTTTCTAAAAATTGGAAATCCCTGGTGTGTTTTCCGCAGTAGTTTTTTCGCTCGTGTACTTCCACCTCCAAACCAGCTTTCTTCAAATTGATAGCCGCGGTCAGCCCCGAAATTCCCCCTCCTAAAATCCTAATCCCATCCACTTTTTCTACCCAGTTCCTCGCGGACTCATCCTGGCAATTAGAGGCGCCCCGGCATCACTGCCCCTAAGGATAATCCCAGGCGCATATATAGCATAGTACTGAGAAGGAAAACAAAAAAGGCGAGCACTCCATAATCCTTCCGACTCAGGTGAGGTTCGTAATAGAAGGTGCGAGGAGATTGAGGGTTGAATCCTCTCGATTCCAGAGCCATGGCCAGATAATTGGTATGGCGAATGGCATAGATGAACAAGGGTACTGCTTGGGGGATGAACTTACCAACCCGACTGAAGATACTCCCTGTCTCCAGATCGAGACCGCGCGAGACCTGAGCCTGAATGATCGTCGCCCCAGCCCCCACAAAGGTCGGCACCAGTCGCAAGGCCGTGGAAAGGGCAAAAGCAAAGGGATAGGGCATTCCCATACGAATGAGGCCATTGATGAATTCTTCATGTCTAGTCGTCGAAAGGAATATCAGGCCAGCGACGGCAAACGTGGCTAAACGCAGCCCCATCCCTATTCCATAAAGCAATGATTCCTGGCTTATTTGCAGGGATCTCCAGGACCACAGTAGGGTGGGCCCTTTGACGAAGAAAGGCCATAACAGGGTGCTGAAAATGACCAGTAGAATTAGAATGTATCGCAGTTTCCAGATATTTGACAGTGCCCTGGCCCAGATGGCTATGGCCATAATCCCCGCACTGATTACGGCCAGGTATAAGGGATGATTAAAACATAGGCAGATGCTAAAAAGGATGCCGGCCGTGAGGATCTTGGTACGGGGGTCGAGGCGGTGTATCCAGGTGTCTTTATCGAGGTAGAGAAAGAGAATCATGTTCGAAGTTCCAAAACCATCTGCGCCACTGTAAGGGCCTGAGTGCCCAGGATATTGCTCAACCGCACCAGGGGAGGAGGATGGAGGGAGGCCTCGGCTAACTTCTTCTCTGCAAAAAAAACATTGCGCGTTGGCCCATCTAAAAGGATAGCGCCATCTTTCATTATGATGATGCGCTTAGCATACTCGGCTGCCACCCACATCGAATGGGTAATGATGATGATGGTATGCCCTTTTTCATGCAAACGCTCTAACATCTCCATCATGCTCCGCTGATGACGATAATCAAGGCCAGTAGTTGGTTCATCGAGAATGACCACCTGGGGTTGAGCCGCCAGAACCGAGGCCACAGCTACCCGCTGCCTTTCGCCTCTGGTCAGGGAAAATGGCACTTTCTTCTCATAGCCTTGCAAACCCACCGCCTCCAAGGCCTCGGCTACCCTCTTTTGAATGGTTGGGGAGTCTTTACCCAGCACCTTGAGGCTAAACTCTACCTCTTCAATGACTGTTCTGGCAAAAATCTGATGATCTGGATTCTGAAAAACATATCCTACTTCTTCAGCCATCTCCCTGTGGCTGTACGCTGTTGTCGGTCTCCCCTGAACCAGCATCCGCCCGGCAGTGGGCTTGAGTAGGCCATTAAAATGCTTCGCCAGCGTGGACTTACCAGAGCCATTCTGACCCAGGATGGCGATAAACTCTCCTTCTTGAATTTGCAAATCAATCCCTCCCAGGGCTTTCACCGCGTAGGCGGGATAGACATATTCCAGGCCTTCTGCTTTAAGGATGGACTTCTCACGGGAACGAGGAGGAAACCCCACCTCGAAATTCAACGTGCGGCGCCCAGTCAGATTGTGCTGACCAATCAAGGAAACTGCCCTCTCTACCGTCAATGGCTTCCCTGGCCAGCCCATGGCCGAGAACAATTCTATGGTCGCGGGAGGTTTAACCCCACAGGACTCGAGCATGGGAATATCCGGCAAGATCACTGCCGGAGATCCCTGGGCCACTATATGCCCATCGCGCATCAACCATACCTGATCCGCTCTCACAGCCGTCTCAGGTTCATGCTCCACCAAAAGGATCGTGTGACCCTCTTCTTTCAGTTTCCGGGCCAAGGAGACCACCTCCTCACGCCCCTGGGGGTCGAGGTCAGTCGTGGGTTCATCCATCAGCAAAATATCAGGTTCTATCGTTAAAACCGAACCAATGGCCAGGCGTTGCTTCTCTCCACCTGAAAGACTGGCGGGTTCACGGCGCCGCAACTCTTCCAAGCCCACCAGAGAAAGATAGCGCTGAATACGCCTCTCTATTTCCAGGCGCGGCAAATGGTGGTTTTCCAGTCCAAAGGCCATCTCCAGCTCCACATTGGAGGAAAAGAGCTGGGCTTCAAAATCTTGCAGCACTAAACCAACATGGCGCGACATCTCGGCCACCTTTTTCCCGGCCACTTCTTGACCCTTCACCACCACCCGGCCCTGGTATTGCCCGGGGAAGAACCCCGGGATAAGCCCATTTATGGAGTAGCACAGGGTTGATTTGCCAGCCCCTTCATGTCCCATGACTACCACGAAGTTGCCGCCCCCAATCTCACCCTGAATGTTATTCAGGGCCGGATGCTTATTCTGCCGGTAGGTAAAGGTCAGGTTTTCAAATGAAATGGCCGTGGGGGTCGATGGGACCATGCCAGGTTAGAGCAGGAGGCTGCCGATGATGATCGCCAGCGCAGAAAGCCAACCGATGGTAGTAACGGGGAGGCTTGAAATCATTCCGCTGAAGAGGCCGATAACTGAAGCCCCAGTAACAATCCATGCGCCTACAAGGCCAGCCATGGGCTTACCCATGTCGCTTTCGTCCATTATATCTGCCCAGAAGAGGTTGAGGTCATATTTGGTGGTGTGGAATACAGTAGTGAGCAATATCACTCCCATCCAGCTGGCGATGGTATTGTTCAGGGTGATCATTTTAGTCAGGACAGCATACGGGACGATGCCCAGAGCATCCACAACGATGCTGATAACGACAGCGCAGGCAGCTGCGGAAATAAAGGAAATCAGAAAGTAGCTAATCCAGCTGCGCCAGCTTTGGCCATTCCATTCTCTCGATTTCTCTTTGAATGGCAATAAAGTGGTCCACATCGCATAGGGAAGGTAGCCGAGCAGGAAGTTACCCACAAAGCCAGCGGCAGAGCCAGGGCCGAAGGTGCCACCGAATACATCGCCGATGAGGTTGCCCATGGCCGATCCCCATGCCCCTGCTGGGCCAAACATGATTCCGAAGACCATAGGAAAAATATTGCCCACTCGCACTTCCGTTATACCAGGGATAAGGGGGATGGCCGTCTTGAAAGCGATGAGCGCCGCACTGTAAATGGCCGCGCAGACCGCGGTCAGAATGATCATGCGGGTGTTTTTCCACATGGCCAAAGCAGCTTTCATTTTCGACTACTCCAGAAGAAAGCCCTTTTGCATCGGGTGGGATTCTAATAGATTTTGCAGGGGGTGTCAATGGGCAAGAGGCAACTTGCCCCTTGCCCACCTTCACTTTTACAGAATACCTACTCGTGGCCCGGGGGATGACTTGAACTGGAGCCAAAATTTAATCGCCTTTTCTGCTGAGTATTTTCCCCAGAAACAGGACCACTAGAACGACTGCCCCAACGCCCAGAGCGCCAGAAAGGATATAGCCCAGACTCGACAGGGCCAAACCCTTGCCTTCCCAGCTTTTGAGGTTATAGTCGGGAACAGGAGCGGACCACAGGTCAGCCAATCTTCTTAAACCTTCAGGGATATAGCCCACCATCCTTTCGATCTCCTTAAGGCTCCATTCTCCCCAGGCTGGCCCGGATTTGAATACCTCGGGCAAGAGCAAGCCGAGGGGGGAAATCAAAACCAGTAAAGCCAGTCCCCACCAGAGTTTCTTCGTTCCTTTCATGTAGCTCTCCCGAATGGTTCCAGCATCGAAGAATCAGAACGCTGGAAATAGATAATCAGCAAAGCTGTGATCACAGCCTCGATAATGCCAAAAAGAAACAAGTGTTGAACAGCCATTACCGGCACCGCTACCTCCAGGGGATACGGGAAATAGAGCGGCCGCCCGTCAGGCCCTTTGGCCAGTAGAGGCTGCAGGCCAAACATCACGGCCGTGGTTAAGGCCGCCATGTTCAACCCGATGTATCCGGCAATCGCCCCGGCGATCCACCTCCGCCGGGATGTCCACGTTGCCCCTTTACTGATCAGGCGGTAGACCAGGTACCCGATCATTGGCATCACAAAGGCGATGTTGAAACAATTGGCTGCTATTGCTGTAATCCCTCCATCACCGAATAGCAGAGCCTGAATGACCAGAGCGATAGAGATGGCAATCATCGCTGCCCATGGACCGAGGAGAATGGCTACGATTACACCCCCGACCGCATGCCCGGTGGAACCTCCGGGAATGGGGACGTTGAACATCATGATGACAAAGCTAAAAGCCGCGCCCAAGGCCATGAAAGGAACCTGGCGTTGCCTCAAAGTGCGGCGCACGAGCTTTGAGGCCAGAGCCCAGATCGGAACCATTATCCCGTATAGGAGGCCGTATGTAGTCGGCCCCAGGTATCCATCAGGAATGTGCGTACAGCCCTCCTCTCCCCCTCAACCCCCTCCACCTGGGATACGACACAGTCTCGCTGGGGAAGAGAGAAGGGGGGATTATTTGAATTTCAGCGTCAACCCGATCGTGAAGCCGTAATCTGGGGCCGCGCTGTTCAGGCCAACGATAATACCTGCGTCGAATACGACCTTCCCGCTCCCAGCCTGGGCCCCCAGGAGCATTAAAACTGGATCATCCGTGGAAACGGAATTGAAATTCCTGAAATACCGCACTTCTCCAACTGCCAGCAATCCTTTCACTATTTCATAATCACCACAAAGCCCGGTTATGAGCAAATCTGTTTTATCCCTTTCTCCGATATAAAAGTAAAGGGCCTCAAAATGAAGGTTCAAGCGCGCAAATGACTTACCGAAAACAAGGCTGAGTCCGTAGTCCGTTTTTCCAGATCCGAGATCTTTCTTCCAATCTGCCGTGGCGAATTTCACCAGCGGCTTGATGGCCAAAGCAGGGTAATATTTCCCTTCATCCCAAAGCCGGTATTTTAAATAGGCGATGACATCACTCCAGCCATCTTCCTGGCCAGCATCACGGACATCTTTAAAGATATATCCTATGTTCGCCGCGATCTCTGCTCGTTCGGTGAGGCCGTAGGCTAGTTGCGCCGAAGGGATGTAAAATTTGTCGTCGTTGCAATCCCGCAGGTAATCGAAGGCGGATTCCAACTCGAAAGACCCTTTCTCCGCGGTCCCCACATCCTCGGTAATCAGAGGTCTGGCCGCAAAGACAACCAAAGGCTTAAAGACCCACAGGCCAGATAGCAGGATAAAGAAAATCCATCTCTTTTTCATTTTACCCCCCATCTACCACTCTAACTCAACTCCTTCCCAGTGGTGGTCAGAGAAAGCTTTCCGTGTTTCACTCCTTTGGTTCCGATCAGCCGATCGCTGATCTTTTTGATTTGCTCCCCTTTTCCCCTGACGATCAGGACCTCTAGGCAATTGTGCTCATCCACGTGTACGTGAGTGGTAGAAATGATCGACTTGTGGTATCGGTGCTGCAGATGATTCAAGACATCCGAAAGTTCCCGGGTTTGGTGGTTGTAGACGATGGTGATCGTCCCCAGCGTCTCTCTGGAACCTTCCTGCCACTCGGCCTGGACCAGGCTGTCGCGGATCAAGTCCCGGATGGCTTCCGAGCGATTGGTATAGCCCTTTTGGGCAATCAATCGATCAAACTTTTTAAGAAGGCCATTATCGATGGAAATTCCAAAACGCGTGATCTCGGACATATGCTTCCCCCCTCATTGATAGCACGAATATAAAAAAAATAGCACTAACTGTCAAGTCCTTTTTCTGCCCTCTGCGAAAAACTATGCTTCGAGCTATTATGATCCCGACCAGGCCGGAGGCCTGCGGCACCCGAGGTGGCAGGCCCCTCGCCCATCGAGAGCGGCAGGGGTAAAATGATATAGATGGATATTCAGCCAAGATTTATGCTAACCTGTCACCCAAGATTGTCAGCATGAAAACCTGGAGGTTTAGATTGCCCTACAAAATTCTCCTTATCAATCCCAACATTATGAAGCCGGTAGTCACCCCTGTGGCCTTGGACTACCTGGCCCAGGCATTGGAAGAAAAAGGATTCGTGCCGGAGGTTCTCGATCTGGCCTTGGCCGATGATCCGAGAAAGGAAATCGAGCGATGGTTGGGGAGAGGCGAATACCTTCTCATTGCTGTCTCGGTCCGTAACATTGACGACTCTTATTTTGCCAGCCAGGATTTTTGTCTGGAGCGAACCAAGGAAATTATCGACCAGATTCGAGGGCAAACGCAAACCCCCATAGTCCTGGGTGGGGTGGGGTTCTCCATCCAGCCAGAACTAACTCTCGCCTATTGTGGAGTGGAGATGGGAGTTAAAGGGGAAGGAGAATGGAGTCTGCCCCAGCTGGCCGAGGGGCTGGCTAACAGGAAAGAATGCAAAAATATTCCGGGACTGATGTTCAACGGGAAAGGAAGTTACCGGCGGATTCCCCTTCGTTATGGTCCCCTTCAGGATCTTCGGCTCTGGCGGCGCGAAGCGGTGGATAACCTGCGCTACCTAAAAGAGGGGGGGATGGTGGGGTTCGAGAGTAAACGGGGTTGCGACCAGAAGTGCACCTACTGCGCGGACCCGCTCAGTAAGGGAAGAATCATCCGGTGTCGCAGTCCCGAGGATGTAGCAGCGGAATTGGCCAATCTATATCAGAAAGGGGTAGACCATTTCCATACCTGCGACAGCGAGTTCAACATTCCTGAAAGGCACGCGGTAGAGGTGTGCCAGGAAATCGTGAGGAAGAAGTTAAACCCGAAAATCCGCTGGTATGCCTATAGCACTCCCACGCCTTTCTCCGAAGAGCTCGCCTACTGGATGGAAAAGGCCGGGTGTGTGGGGATCGATTTTGGAGTTGATCATGGAAACGATCATATGCTCAAACGTCTCGGCCGGGCGCATAAAGCCGAGGATCTGAAAAAAACTGCCAGGCTGGCCCGGAAGCATGGGTTCTCTTTCATGTTTGACCTTCTCCTCGGGGGGCCAGGAGAGACGAGGGAGACCGTCCGGGAGACGATCGAGTTGATGAAACGAGTCTCGCCTGATCGGGTAGGGATCAGCCTGGGAGTGCGCATATATCGCGGAACAGCACTGGCCCGGAAAATAATAAAAGAAGGGGGGGTCACGAAGAAGAATAAAAACCTTCAGGGAGTAATCCGGGGGAATGCGGGAATGCTCCAGCCCATCTTTTACCTCTCTTCAGGTTTAGGAGAGGATGTGGAAGAGTTCATAGAAAAGCAAATTGCCAAAGACTCCCGTTTTCTTATGGGAAGCCGCAAGAATGTGGAGCGGAATTACAATTATAACGAGAATAGCCGACTAATGGAGGCCATCAAGCAGGGCTACCGCGGAGCTTTTTGGGATATATTGCGAAGAATTGCCAATTAGCTCCCAGGCAAAAATCCAGAAATTTAAGCTCTCCCCTGGAAGGGTTCAAGACCGAACAGGACTGATTCCCGATCAATTCTCATGGCTTAACTCGCGCATTGCCCGCCTCCCCTAAGGTGAAAGTTCAACGCCGAAAAATGCGCGCGAAAGCCCCTATCCCTCGGCCTATGGCGCCGATGAGAGTTGCGGTCTCTTGGAGAGGTTCCTCAATTTTATGCATTATTCCTTCCTCGAACTCCCGCAAGCGCCCAATACCATCCCGGAGGGTAGTGATGCTTTCCTCCACCTTATCCGCTTGTCGATGGATAGATTGCAGGACGCCGTTTAGCTCCCGGGAAATGACGGTCAGGTCATGGCTCAGGGGAACGATCTGCATGCGGGCTGTCTCCAAGAACTTTTCCATCTCGCGAGCTGTCCGGCGGATCTGCAGAAGGACCGGGATCTGAATGATCACGGCCACCACTAAGGCTGCCGCAATGATAGTGACGCTGATAGTCAGAGCCATGGATGATTATCTCCCTTCGATTCAAGCCTGGGCTTCATCTGTTCTTTGGAGAATTCAACCCGGGCATCTTAAATGCCGGCTTCCATCGTTTCTTTCCCCTCTTTTTTGGCTTCTTTGCCCAGTTCGCCCACCTCAGCAGCTTTTTCCTCCTCCCGTCTCAGGATCTCTGTAGCCTTCTGGCGCGCTTCCGCAAGATGACGGCTGGCTTCCTTTTTGAGTTCTTCCGCATGCCGACGGGCATCTTCGAGGATGGCATTTGCTTTCACCCGAGCCTCTGAGTAGAGGTGCTTGGCCTCGTCAAAAACTTCTCCCCCCTTCTGTTTCAGCTCGGCCCTCAACTCTTTCCCAGCTTTAGGGGCGAAAAGGATACCCGCCAGTACACCCAGGATGCCACCGATCAGAAATCCCCGCAGGAACTTGCTTTGATCATTCTCGTTTTCGGCCATCGTAAAATCCTCCCCTTCTTTCAAACTTCTACATATTTATCGGCTTATTTTTTTTATATTATCACAACCTCCCCCCTATTTTCCGTCTTTTTCCTTCAGTTTTTTCAACTTTTCCTGGATCTGCTCCATTTTCTCCAAATCGTTTAGCAAATCATAAGCTGCCAGGGCAATGGCCTTGGCTGCAATCACTGTAGCCTTCCCCCCTTCCCCGGAGGCCCCAGCTAAATTAACCTACTCCGGTGGGCAAGTCAAGCCCAAGTTCTGTTTTCCGAGGCCTACCATGGCAAACTGTATCGCAATGGAAAAGTCTTTACCGGCAGGGGATTCCAAAGAAATTAGGACAACCTGGGAGGAAGTATATCATAGGAACCTCTCAAATCGTTCCTTTTTTGCCCTGCATATCGGGCACACTTCCGGTGGTTCTACTCTCGCGCATAAATAGCCGCAAACCCGGCATCTCCATACCGGGAGGGGAAGGGAGGAAATCCTCTGGGCACCTGGTACACCCTTTGTTTTTTTCCTCTTCTCCAGCGGGGGCCGCCTTTCCGGGATTGGTCTGACTTTTCTCTCCCCTTTGAGAGCGGCCCCGGATACATAGAGTGCACAATAGCAGGCATCATAATCCGTCAGGTCAGGATCTCGGTAATCGCAGGGGCATATGATATCCAGGTCTTCCTCCTTATTGCCAGACGCCAACCTGCACGGGCATGCCCAATACCCGTATCTTCTCTCATTTATGAGCAGGCCCTGCACGAGTTCCTCGGTAAATTCTCTGTCCGGATTAAGGTGATATCCGGAGGATTCAGCCTCCTGGTTCAACTTTTCGTAGAGTCTACTTACTTCTTCAGCACTAACCTCCGTTACAGCAGTCATTACCTTACCGCCTCCTTAATTTTGTCCTCATTAAATCCTACAATACATTTATCATTGATCGCCAGAGTGGGAAAGGAGCAACGGGGGTTCAGCTTCTTCACTTCTTCTGTGGCATTTTCTTTTTCTTTCCCTTCCAGGAGGTCAACATCGACATAATTGTACCCCACCCCCAGTTGATCCAATAACTGCTTTGTCTTCCGGCACCAAACACAGGTGCTCAGAGCGTAGAGAATAATATTCCCCCGATCTTTTCCGTCCACATGATGTATTCTCATCTTAGACCCCTTTGTTCTCGAGAGACTCGCAAAAATTCCAGCTTCCAGAGAAGTGTATTAGAATGAAAAAAGAGAGTCAACACGAAACGAAAACATGCCCTCTTTTATGAATTGCTAAAATAGAAAATTTGGAGCATAATTTGAAATCTTTCAGGCTCCTCTCCACTGGGATTAAGAGATGAAAAAGAAAATCATCATTGATTGTGACGTGGGAGTGGATGACGCCCTGGCCTTAATCCTGGCCTTTCATTCGCCCGAACTGGAGATAGGAGCAGTCACCGGGGTGAACGGGAATGTCCCTTTAGAGAGAGTGTTCGAAAATATCGAGAAGGTTCTTTGTCTCCTGCAACCCCCGGACCCTCCTTTCATTGCCAAAGGGGCAGATCGACCCTTAAAGGGTGAGTCCGTTTATGCCCATTCCGTCCATGGAGAAGATGGCTTGGGAGGAATAAAAATACACTTAGAAAAAGAAGAAAAATGGTGGCATCTCTTTCCTGGCCCGGCGGATGAACTCATCACCGGGATGGCCCGTCAGCACCCGAATGAACTGACTTTGATCGCCATCGGCCCCCTCACCAATTTGGCTTTAGCCCTCAAGAAAGATCCGCCAGGATTGAAAAAATTGCAGGAACTGATAATCATGGGGGGAGCTGTTCGCATCCGAGGAAATATCACTCCTTACGCCGAATTTAACTTTTTTGTTGACCCTCTGGCAGCCCAGATGGTCTTGGCATCTGGCCTGCCGATCACGTTGGTCCCTCTCGATGTAACTCATCGGGTGTTCCTCTCTTCCCAGTTGATCGAAAAAAGGATAAAGCCTCGCAGCAATCCTTTCTGCCGATTTGTTACCGAAGCAACCGGATACAGTCTTTCGAACCATCGATTCCGGCGAGGATCTGAAGTCTTCCATCTCCACGATCCTTTAGCCGTGGCGGTCGCCATCGACCCTGATCTGGTGAGAAAGGAAAGACTCTCCATTTCGGTAGAAATTGAGGAAGGAGAACGTTATGGCCAGACTTTTGAAGTCGCCGAGGAAGAAGACTCAGGAGCTCATAAATTGGACGTATGTCTGGGAGTGAATTCAGAGAAATTTTCGGACCTCTTTTTATCCAGGTTAGGGACTCAAATCCATGGCTAAGAAGGTTCTGGTCCTCGGCAGTTCCAATGTGGATTTCATCTTACGGATTCCCCGTTTTCATAATCCCGGTGAGACGATCCTGGGAGAAAATCTGATAACTACCTTTGGCGGGAAAGGGGCCAATCAGGCCATCGCAGCCAGGCGCCTGGGTGGAAAAGTCAGTTTCATTACAAAATTAGGTAATGATCCCTACGGAAAATCTTACCTGAAGTATTTAATCAAGAACGGACTCGACCAAAAATGCCTGCTTATAGACAGGAACCTTCCTAACGGAATGGCTCTGATTGAGTTGAACCCCAAAGGGGAGAACAGGATCATTGTTTCTCCGGGGGCGAATGGCTCCCTTTTCCCAAAAGATCTGGAAAAGCTCAAGCCAGCTTGGAAAGAGGTAAAGGTCTTTGTAACCCAATTGGAAATTCCCCTGCCAACAGTAAAGGCGGCACTTAAGATGGCTAAGGATCACGGGACGCTCACTCTCCTGAATCCCTCCCCTTCCATTCCGCTTCCATCCCCACTCCTTTCACTTGTAGATTTCATCGTGCCCAATGAGTGGGAAGCGCAGTTCTTAGGAGGGATCAAAATGAAAGAAAATGAGGACCTGCCAAAAATTGCCAACAGGCTGCTGCACATGGGCCCTAAAAATGTGGTGATTACTTTAGGGCCTCAAGGTGCTTTCTTTAAAAACAGGGATGAGGAAATCTGGATGGAAGCCTTCCGGGTGAAACCAGTCGATACCACAGCCGCAGGAGATGCCTTTATGGGAGCCCTGGCCTGTGGCCTCGCAGAAGGGAAACCCATTCGAGACGCTTTAAGATTAGCCAACGCGGCAGGGGCTTTGGCAACGACCCAATTGGGAGCCCAGCCCTCGCTCCCCAACAGGAAACAACTGGAAAGGTTCTTATCTAAACAGGGCGCCGAAGCAGCCCTGACCATCTTCGAGGACCTCGTCAATCCTCTTTTTCCCTTTCCCGGCAAACGAACTCTGGATTCGTGACCCGGGATCCTTGAATCATTTTTACCTGGCCACCCCCCATTTTTTCACCAATGCTTAGCTCATTTTTGACTCCCTTTCCTTTCCTTCCGCCATCGGGAGCCCTGGCCCGGGCTCAGCAGCACTAAGTGCCTTATGCGGGCGAGGACAGCGGCCCTGCGCCCGAGTCCGCCTCAGGTCTATCAAGAAACAACTTCCCTTCCTATGGAAAAACTGGGGGGTGACAAGTTATTTTTAACCCTTGATTTCCAAAAGGTTTTTAATTATCATCTGTATAATCTTTGGACCGTTGGCCAGGGGGTGAAAAAACCCAACAAAATTTTACCAATTGACCTATTGCTCATAGCGTGTGACCCATAACTTATAGCCTGTTTTGTTGATGGGAAGGTTAAAATGGCCTTAAAAGAAAAAGCCCATTTCTTTGGCGAAGATGGGTTCTTGTTTTTTAGAGGGATTTTGCATATAAGCCACCCCTCGGGAGAGTGGCTTGCTCCTCGCTAAGATCACATAAAAGCCAGACCTGATCCTGCAATTACGACATCGGCGGTTAACGAGGTGGCAAATTCATAGGAAGTGCCTGCCTTAGACCGGTATTTTTAAGTTGCTTCGGAACCGACGTCCCATTTTTCACACTTGAAATCACAATCTGTGGTTTCAAATGATCCCCGAAGCAACGGCTTCAAGATCACAAATTGTGATCTTGAAACGAGGCCTTAACATAAAATATCCTCCTTATGCCTTTACGGAACAGGGGGTGGCGATGCTTTCGAGTGTTCTGTGAAGCAAACGCGCTGTTTCGGTCAATATCGAGAATATGAGAGCTTTTGTCCGGCTGCGGCAAATGCTGGCAAGCAACGCAAACCTGGAACGACAACTCAATGAACTGGAAAAGAAATACGATGCCCAATGCAAAGTAGTTTTTGACGCTATCCGCCAGCTTATGGCCCCAATGCCTGCGGCGAAGAAGAAAATCGGTTTCCAGCTGAGGGAAAAACGGCTGGCTGCTTGAAAATCTTCTCTAAAGCGAGGTGAGATTGCCATGAATGCAACCGAAAAGGCAGTCTTGGACAGGTTCAAGACACTCCTTTTGAAGCAAGTCAGACTGCACAAGCTGATCCTGTTTGGTTCGAGAGCCAGAGGTAATGCCGACCCGTACTCGGATATGGACGTTGTTGTTGTTCTGGATGGCCCATCTGATGAGGAAGAAAAGGATTATGTCAGCAATTGTGCCTGGGAGGCCGGTTTTAAACACGGTATTGTCTTGGTTCCAGTGGTGTTTTCCAGAAATGAATGGGAAAATGGACCGGAGCGCCATTCTTTGCTCGTTCAGGCCGTAAGCGCAGAAGGGGTGAACCTTTGAAAGACGATGCGTAAATGGGGGACGTAGTGGAAAATTTGCACTTTACATTTTGGGGATGTCTTCATAGAAGAAAGCCATGCCTGGGCAAGCAAAGTTAGACGCTCCTGGAACCCGGCACCATGTGATGATTCGAAGGAACGAAGGGAAATCGATCATTTGTGATAGCCAGGACCGGGCATAATGAATTTCGCTGGCGGATATAGGCAGGAAGGTAGGGGGTGCACCTCCGCTATTGCCAAGGCGGCTCGAAAAATGGAGGGTATGGTCTAAAGGTGCAAATTTTCCACTACGCCCCCCAATCCGTCCCCCAATCCATGTGTACGGCCATTATAAGCCAATTTCTCTTGGATGGGAAAACTCATGAATGGTGTCACCCATTAAAAGGCCACTGTCAAGAGGGAAACCTTATCCTCCGCAAGAAAATTTTTCCCTTGAAGCCTTCGCAATGAAGTTATTGCCTGCTTTGATTTTGCCGAAATTTCTTTTTTGGTGGTGTCAGCCTACAATTTCTAATGCACGGACTGCCCCCTCTTTTCCCACATTTTTCTTAACTCCCCATGAACGACGCTCACCTTTATGCCGCGAAACGCGGGACTATCCCTTGGATGCCAAACAAACCCAAGATCTTGTGCTAAAATTCCCTTGACACACAATTCCCTTTTTTGTATATTCAACTCACCCCAAAGCGAGTTCTTATCAATCGTTTATCGGTGTTTTCGAGTTGCCCTTTTGTAGTTGATCTTCTAAGACGATTCATTCCCGTCAGTTTTTACCCGGATCTTCGCAGATATCCGCAGGATGGGGTTGGCTGGAATCTCCTAGAAGTTTACATCAAGAATCGGTTTGAACCTGGCAAACCGTAATCCTTTCAGGATCAGGAGGTGCGTGCCGCATGAATAAGGAATTCATCAGCCCTGCGGACATGGAGCAGCGTCCGGGCAGGCCTTTCTCCCTGGCGGTAAAGGTGGAGCCCAAGAAACTTATCTTTGTCGCCGGCCAGACTTCCCGCGACCAGAAAGGCAACACTGTGGGGATCGGAGACATCCGCGCGCAGACTCGTCAGATCATGGAGAACATCGGCAAGATCCTCCGGGATGGAGGGGCCACTTACAATGATATCGTCAAGATCACGATGTTTTTGGCCGACCTGAAAGACCTTGCAGGGGCGCTTGAAGTCCGCTCGGAATTTCTCAAAGAGAATAAGCCTCCTTCCACGGCGGTTCAAGCTGGCCTGCGCAGGGACGCCCTGATCGAAATCGAGGTGATTGCCGCACTGGATTGATTCGTCACGGAACCCCAGCTCTGCTGGGAAGCCCTGAAAAGAACATTTATGGGAATCGCTCCTCGTCCCTCCAGGGGGATGCGGAGAAGAAAAGGATTTAGGAATGGCGTACGATCCGGAAAAGGTCAAGAAAGTGGCGGAGAATGTAGACCTGCTTATCACGATGGATCTGAAACCCTCCCCCATTCACGATTTATACAACGCCGCGAGAGCGCACCACGGGAAGTCCCCGACCCTGGTTGCCGCGGAGAAGCTGATGGCCAAGGTGAGCCCCGGGGATTACGTGATCCTGATGACCGGATCTATGATTTCCCCCTTTGGCACGGGCGAAACCGATGGGCCCCTGGGCACGGCAAGCCTGGCCCGTATCCTTGCTCTCTACATGAACGCCCGCCCCATTGTCCTCACCATGGCCCCCATGATCCCCATGATGCACGCCACGCTCCGGGCCGCTGGTCTGAACTATATCGCGCCCTCGCAGATGAAGGAAGTCGAGGACTACATGCGCGGCTTCGTTGGGATCGGCCCATTTCCGGTGCCTGATGCCGACGCCATTCGGGAAGCCGCGGTCCTGATGGACACCCTCCGTCCGAAAGCCTCGATCTCCTTGGAGGTCACCGGCGCAAATAAAAAAGGGGTCTACCACGCCTACGGGAGAGACTACAGCCAGCATATCTTCAAGGCCTCCCGCCTCTTCGAAGAAGCGAACCGCCGGGGCGTTCTGACCATCGGCGTGGGCGATCGGGGGAACGAGATCGGATTTGGCGACCCCCCGCTTCATGAGGCCGCCCGCAAGTCCCATCCTTTCGGCGAGGTCTGCCGCTGTGCCTGCGGGGCGGGTTCGGCGGATGCCACGATGACGGATGTGACGGTGGTCGCCATGGTCTCCAACTGGGGAGCTTACGGCATTGAGGCCGTCCTGGCCGCAATGCTCGGCAACCGGGAGGCGATGCACGATGGAAAATTGGAAGCCCGCATGCTCCATGCCTGCTCTCTGGAGGGGGGCGTGGACGGCCGGAATCAAACCCCCGACTACCTCGTCGACAGCCTGCCGGAAATCATCCATGTTGGCATGATCGAGATGATGCATGCCATCCTGACCAGCGCCAAGATCGAGGGGGGGCCATCGGCGGGCCATGATCCCTTCGGGAAGGGGAAATACTGACGGGTTTTTGTGCCTTAGGGATGAGCGATTGGCTCCCCCTGCAAGAAAGGAGGACGGGACGTGAAAAAGCGAAAAAGGGATTGGAAGATTCTTCTCTCTTGTATGATTCTTCCGGCCATCCTCGCGGGTACTGCCTTGGGCGCGGAAGACCCCGCCAAGTACCCGTCCCGGCCGGTGACGATGATCATCCAGTGGGGAGCCGGAGGAGTGGCCGATACATCGGGCAGGAGACTTGCCGATCTGGCCAGAAAGTACCTGGGCCAGCCCATCGTGGTGGAAAATAAGCCCGGAGGAGGGGGCGTTACCGGGATGAGTTACGTGGCCAATGCCGCGCCTGACGGATATACGATCGGAACGGTGACCAACAGCCCGGCGGTGATCATCCCTCACCTGCGTCCCGTGCCTTACAAGACGAAGGAAGACTTCACGTGGATCATGCAGTATGGGGAGTTCGATCATATCTTTTGTGTCCGAGCGGAATCTCCGTGGAAGACGTTCAAGGCCTTCATCGAAGACGCGCGCAAGAACCCGGGCAAACTGAAATTTGCTCCCCACGGGGTCCTCAGCGCCCAGCATATTGCCATGGAGTATGTGTTCCTCCAGGAAAAGGTGAAAGTCGGTTTTGTTCCCGTCGGAGGAGGGGCGGAAGCGGATCGCATGTTGCTGGGAGGCCATGTGGACGCGGTGGACTCCGCAACCCTCTTTCCGCACCTGAAATCAGGACGAGTCCGGGGTCTCATGGGCGTCCTCTCGGAAAAGAGGAATCCGGGGTTTCCGGATATCCCTACCCACCGCGAATTGGGTTACGACATTGATTTCCCCAACTGGGGAGGCCTCTATGCCCCCAAGGGAGTAGACCCCCGGATTGCCGCAAAAATATTTGAGGCATTCACGAAGGCTCACGAGGAACCTTCCTTCCAGGAACTGCTGGCCGCTATGTACATCTCCCCTGTCTTCCGGGACTCGGAATCTTTCAGGACCAAGGTATTCAAGGATTACGATACCCAGGCCAAAGTCCTGAAGGAGTTGCTGGACCTCGGGTTGATTAAAAAAAGTCCGTGACGCCCTATCGAAGAGATTTGTTCAGCAGCCTGGGCCTCCTTCTGCTGGGCCTCTTCATGGCTCTTCAATCCCTGAAGATGTCCGTCTGGGGCGAATCGGGTCCGCAAGAAGGATTCTTCCCGCTGCTGATCGCCGGCATCATCGTCGGCTTGAGCCTCTTCATCTTCCTCAAGTCCGGCCTCCCGGCCCGGGGAAAGAGGAATGGCAGGGGTCCACAGGCAGGGAAGAACGCCATCAGCCTTTCCCGAGTTTCCTCTTATTTCCTGCTGATGCTCTCCTATGCACTCCTGCTGGACAAGGCGGGATTCCTGATCACGTCAAGCCTGTTCGTTTTGCTGGTCCTGAAATGCACGGAAGGGCAGAAGTGGCGCATAACCCTCGTGCTGGGGTCCGCCTCCGTCCTCCTGGGTTATCTCTTGTTCGTCTATTTTTTGGGAGTTCCTTTGCCCAGGGGTGTCCTGAGCTGGTGGTGAGCAGAGCTTATCCATCTGGCGGGCGGCCGTCACGCCAGCGCGTGCCCGCCCCTGCGATTCCTCTTCCCGGTTGCAGTTTGTCCGGATTCGCTTTCCCAAGGCGAGTGTGAGATGCTGGAAAATCTGGCCCTCGGGTTTAAGATCTCCCTTTCCTTCCAGAACGTCATTTTTTGTTTCATGGGATGCACCCTGGGGACGATCATCGGCGTGCTCCCGGGACTGGGACCGGCGGCTACCATCGCCATGTTGATCACGCTCACCTACAAACTGGACGTCACCTCCGCGATCATCATGCTCTGCGGCATCTATTACGGCGCCCAGTATGGGGGAACCATCACCTCGGTACTTTTAAAAATACCCGGGGAAGCCGCCACTGTCGTGACCACGATCGAAGGCTATCAGATGGCTCTTCAGGGAAAGGCCGGCAAAGCCCTGGGGATCGCGGCCTTTGGGTCTTTTATCGCCGGCACGTTTGGAACCGTCTTGCTCAGCCTTTTGGCCCCCCCTCTTTCGGAATTGGCCCTCAAGTTTGGTCCCCCCGAATATACGAACCTGATGATCCTGGGCTTGACGCTGGTCATTTATCTCGGCGGCAAATCCATCGCCAAGGCTCTGCTCATGGGCGCCCTGGGCCTGGCGTTGGGCACGATTGGTCTGGACCCGGTCGCCTCCTTCCCGCGGTTTGCCTTCGGCAGCCAGTCTTTGCTGGACGGGATCGATATGGCCATCCTGGCCATGGGGCTCTTCGGGATCGGAGAGATTCTTTATCTGGCGGAGCACCGGGTTTCGGGCGTTTCCCCTTGCGAGGTCAAATGCCCCGATACGTTGCGGGAACTCCTCCCGGACCGTCAAGATTGGGGGACCAGCATCAAGCCGATCGGCAGAGGCTCTCTTCTGGGGTTTTTGGTGGGGGTCCTCCCAGGGGGAGGGGCGGTTATCGCCTCTTTTCTCTCCTACGCCATGGAAAAAAAATTCGCCCGGGATCCTGAAACGTTCGGAAAGGGGGCGATTGAAGGAGTCGCCGGCCCCGAAAGCGCCAACAATGCCGCGGCCAGCGGGGCCTTTGTCCCGCTCTTGACCTTGGGCATTCCCTCCAATGTGGTCATGGCCCTTTTAATCGGGGCCTTTATGGTCCATGGGGTCACGCCGGGTCCGTTTATCCTTAAGGAAAAGCCCGAACTGTTCTGGGCGGTCGTCACCAGCATGTACATCGGCAACATCATCCTGCTGATTCTTAACGTTCCCCTGATCAAATTTTTCGTGAAGATCATAGAAATCCCTTATGCCCTGTTGTCTCCCCTGATTGTATTCGTCTGCCTGATCGGGGCTTACAGTATCAACAATAAGTCGGTGGATATTCTCCTCATGATCCTCTTCGGATGCCTTGGCTATCTGATGAGAAAGCTCGAGTACGAGGCGGCGCCCCTCATGCTGGCCTTCGTCCTCGGGCCGCTGCTGGAAAAATCGTTACGCCAGAGCCTGGCCATCTCCCAGGGGAGCCCGCTCATCTTTTTCAGCCGGCCGATCTCGATGGCCCTCATGGGGGTGACGCTCCTCTTTTTCTTTTCTCCCCTTCTGGCCATGCTGTTCAAACGCCATCGTTTCGTCCCTGGATTGAGTCCGGAAAGAGAATCGCACGACGAAACAGGCTAAAAAAGGGGCACCCATTAAAAGGCGCCTGAAAATTGGGGACGAAAATGAAAAAATGGGGGACGTAGTGGAAAATTTGCACTTTACATTTTGGGGATGTCTTGATAGAAGAAAGCCATGCCTGGGCAAGCAAAGTTAGACGCTCCTGGAACCCGGCACCATGTGATGATTCGAAGGAACGAAGGGAAATCGATCATTTGTGATAGCGAGGACCGGGCATAATGAATTTCGCTGGCGGATATAGGCAGGAAGGTAGGGGGTGCACCTCCGCTATTGCCAAGGCGGCTCGAAAAATGGAGGGTATGGTCTAAAGGTGCAAATTTTCCACTATGCCCCCCAATCTTCCTACGTGGGCCGCAATTCTTCTCTTCCACAGTCATCCACAGGGCCTTCTCTCGCAGGCAGCAATACATTGTGGCAAATTTAAAGAGGAAACAATCGTCATTGATGACAGGATGATCGAAGGCCCCGTCATTGAGCAGATAGAAGAGGTTATGGATTTCATCCGGAAAAATACCAATGTGAAATTTGTTATGACGGGTAAGCCAGCAAGGGAAGAAGTCTGGGATTATCCACTTGAGGCATTAAGGGAGGCTGTTATTAACGCAATATGCCATCGGGACTATACGATTCCTTCTAATACAGAAGTGAGGATATACGATAATGAATTGATCGTTTGGAACCCAGGTGGATTGCCTTTGGGTTTAACGGTAGCTGATCTTTATAAGCTTCCCCCCTCTGTCTTACGAAATAAAGGAATAGGTGGAATTTTCTACGATATGGGTTTGATAGAGCAGTGGGGGAGTGGAATTGAGAAGATGCGGAAGGCCTGTCTAAAAACTGGAATTCCTGAGCCGAAGTTTGAAGAAGATCAGGGATTCAGGGTGATCTTCAGGAAGGATATTTATACAGAGGAATATTTGCAAAAACTCGGCCTGAACGAACGGCAAATTAAGGCGGTAATGTATGTAAAAGAGAAAGGGAAAATTACAAACAAAGAATATAGAGGTTTGTTTGAGATTACGGATAGAATGGCACTCATAGATCTTTCAGGACTTTGCGAAAAGAAAATATTTGAACGTGTAGGGAAAACTGGCAGAAGAACAGAATATATTCTAATCCGTCAAACCCGAAATAAACCCGCTCCATCCCTCTCCCCTGACGGGGGAGAGGGTGAGGGTGAGGGGGTACAGGCTAAAAGAATCAATTGCATCATGAATGCATCTTAATCGTATCATTCAGCTTCATATGTGATAAAAAAAGGTCTGATAATGGGCTAAAAGGGGTAACAAAGGACCAAAAAAGGGGTGATATTTGTGTGGGGACCGGGACGTGGGTTCAAAGACAAATTATGATAAGGAGGCATTTCTAAATATTGCGGGCGTGAGGGGGGAGAGGAGGTGGTTGACTTCTTTCATTGAGTGGCATTACCAATGGGGATGAGTAAATTAATTCAGGGACAACCTGATGTCAGAAAGGGAACGCCTTTTTTCTAGTATTGATCCTTCATGCCACGCAAGTCGCGCATGGATGCGCCGGGGCATTCAATCAAGTTATTGCCAGAGGAATTGAACGCAGCAGGGTAATTGCGGCCCGCAGTATCTTATGTTTTTGGGCGGTGCGGGAACTGAGTATCAGTCAGAGTCAATTGGCACGGGTATTAGGAATTCCCCAACCGGCAGGAAGTATGGCGGTGATTCGAGGCGAACAACTGGCCAAAGATCATAACTTCGCAATTCGGCGCTCATCAGCCTGGGCTGAGTCAGAGGATAGGTTTCGCCCAAGGTTTCGTGGTCAAAGAGGTACTCTTCAACAACAGGAAGTCCAAATTCCATTTCAAGGAGGGCAAAAATGATCAAGCGAGTCATCTTCAGCATGCTGTTGGTTGTTGCTTCCGTTTGGGGAACGGGCTGGGTCGGCGCGCAGACCTTGGATTACCCCACCAAGCCGATTATTCTCCAGGTGCCCTGGCCGGCGGGCGGGTCCACGGATATGGGCGCCCGTATCGTCGCGGCGATTGCGGAAAGGAAAATGGGGCAGCCGATCGTCGTGACCAATCGAGTGGGGGCAGGCTCGCAGATTGGCTTGGCCGAAACAGCCCGACAGAAACCGGATGGCTATTTTTTAGGTTTCGCCAGTCTACCGGCGCTGAACACCATCATTCTGGACCCGGAACGGAAGGCGACCTTTGACCTGAATTCCCTGGTTTTCATCATCAATCAGGTAATCGATCCCGGGATCATCTGGGCCAAGGGCGACAGTCCGTACAAGACCTTGAAAGACCTGCTCGATGACGCCCGGAAGCGGCCCGGCCAAATCCGGGCCGCTACAACGGGTATTCTCGGCGATGACCATCTGGCCATCCTGATGATGGAAGAAGCGGCCAAGGTGAAATTTCGGATCGTCCATTTTGACGGGGGTGCTCATGTGTTCACCGCGGTGTTGGGGGAGCAGGTGGACGTGGCCTTTGGCAATATCGGAGACATTGCCGCCAAGGTCAAGGGGACACCGCTTCGCGTCCTGATCGTCATGGACCCCGAAAGATCCAAGTTTATGCCCGATGTTCCTACGTCTGCCGAGCTGGGCTTCCCCAAGATCATTTCTTCCTCCTCTCGGGGTATCCTCGGCCCAAAGGGTATTCCGCAGCCCATTCTGAAGAAGGTTCAAACTGTCTTTTGGGAGGCCATGAAGGACCCGGAGCATTTGGATAAGATGGACAAATCAGGATTGGCCGTCAAACCCCTCGCGGGCGAAGAATACACGAAATATGTTCTTGACCTCCAGCAGCGGGTAGCTCCCCTGGTGGAAATCGCCCGCAAGAGCAAGTAAACGGAAAGTTTCGCAACTGGAACTCCGGAAGTTCTGTGAAGAAGGGCGAAGAAGGGGACGAAGTTCCGTTGATTCCGTTTTTTCGGTCATTGGTGAGCCCCTAAATTTCGGAATTAGCGGATTTACGCCTTCCACGACCTCCCGCCCTTCACATCAAAAGTCTCCCATGGTAAAGAAAATAGCGCGCTTGAAAGCTTCACGGCGACAGCTTCTGGAGTCTCCATGGCATTTCAAACCCGAAAAGTATGGGGATATTTTGGGGGGCTAACTCCACCTTCCTAAGGTAAAACTGAGAAACCCTCCTTGCGGGCTGCCTCGCGTAAGTCTTGATCCATACAGACCGAGTGGAGACCCAAGGGGGATTCTTGTGCCCATATCAATGCCGCTGCAAGCTGGAACGAATCCGCAGCTCTTAGGGAATGATCGCTGAAGAATCCCAGAACTTCACCGGCCAGCCTCTCGTTCTTCCAGGAGGGCGCGGAGAACAAGTCCCTGGGGGTCCTTGTCCCTGGGCATCTTCCAAAAACCTTTCGGGAGCTTACCCGATCCAAGTTTGATCAAGGCCTGCTTTTCCATCCTGGCCAACGACTCGCGAGGAGTCTGGGTGCGGGGGATGGAAAGAACTTGCAGTCTTCTAGAGATTGAAAACAGATAGATGCCTGTGGGTCTAGGGAGGATGTAGCTTAAAGAATTAAAAATCATTTCTAGGAAGGAGAGTTGGTGACCATCTTTAAGATTTTAAGCAGCGTCCCCTTTCTCGATAATCTATGGCCTCGAATTCGGCTCAGGAAAGGCCTTCGAGCTCCTGAAGCATAACTTCCAGTTTATCCCGGCCCAGGTTAAATTTCTTTGCCACCTTTTCCACCTTTTCAGATGATATTCCACTGAGAATGGATCTCCGCTCGGGGCTCTGGAGGGGCTCCCACCCTTCTTCCCGAATATTCAGGGAAACTAGATCCCAGCGAGTATAATGTCCCATGCAGTCAAAGATATTCTTGGCGACGACCCGGTCATCCATATCCAGTTCGGCGTAAACGATCGTCTCCTTGTTGAAAACTGGTTCAGCCAGGTAAGTTCCGAAAGGCCCGGCAATACAACTGCCTCCCATGGCCCAGTTGAAATTGGAGGTCTGCTTGAAGGGGAAACTGTCGGGCACCTCACTGGCCGGCAGGTAGAGGCATGAGCTGACGACAAAAGTCTGAGTCTCAAAGGCATACTCCCGCACGCAACAGTCCTGATCGCAGGAGTGCAGAGGGCCAATTTTCCCGCTCATATCCCTTACCTTCATTTCCTGATTGAAGGTCCAATACCCGGGCCAGCAGCAGGCATGGATCTCCTCCCCTTTTACGGCCATGGCCGCCCTCAAAAGGATCATATGATTCTCATAACAAATCAAGCCACCGAGGCGGCCGATGTCGGTTTCAAAAACCCGGATATCCCGGGCATCTCCCATTCCCCAGAAAAACCTCTCCTGATGGGTTGGCATGGTCTTCCGGTGGCGCCCTAAAATCTCCCCATTTCTGCCGATAAAAAGCTGGGTGTTGAAAAGAGTTTTGCTTCCGATCCGGTCATCCTGTTCATTGATCCCGATCACACAATAGGCGCTGGCCTGTTTGGCAGCTTGGCAAAGCTGGTCGGTTTCCGGGCTGGGAATTTTGATAGAATTCTCAAAAAAGGCCAGGACCGTGTCTCTCCAATTCTTGGCTTTCTCTGGGCTCGTGTAGCCGAAGCTTCCTCTCCAGTATGGGTAGGACGGGATTCCTGTCTCGGGGGTAACGACTAAATCTGCCTTTTCTTTGCCCGCCTCTTCGATATACCAGCAATACTTCTCCACGCTTCGCCTCCTGTCCATAAAGACCGGCGAGGCCTGCACTGCGGCCGCCTTCACTATCCTTTTCATGTTTTCCCCCTCCGTTACTTCGGTATTTTCAAAACCACGCCCCAGCGGAGCGGAAGATAATCTATCATCCCACTCCTTTCATGGCAAGAAAATATTTGGGCGCTTGACAAGATTTATTCAGAAAAAATGTCTCTACAGGGCTCCTAAAAATTAAATTGACCCTGGTGAGGTGGTATGATAGGATGCTACTGCATTTTATTTCAGGATCGGGCTGATGAATTCAATCGCCTTATTCAGTATCAAAGGAGGGACGGGAAAAACTACTCTCAGCAGTTCATGGGAATGGATTTTTGCTGAACAAGCCCACCGGGTCTTGATGATTGACATGGACGCTCAGGGTCACCTGACGCAACTGTTCACCTGTAAAAACTATAAATATTCCTTTGATGTGATCTGGGTCTTGATCAATAAGATAAACAATCACCGGCCTTTAGACCGGGAAAATGGATGAAGTTTCCGGGGCCCTACGGGCCTGATTATTTACTTGTGAGGCGCACTTTTGCTACGAATTTTTTTACAGGTTGAGGACCAGATACGGCAATTCCCGGCATGTGGGCATCTTGCGGTGCCAGGATTACGAAAGTTCCTTCCCGAAGTACGAAGAAGTCTCCTTCTCCCGTGAGCGGGAGAAAATCTTTGGCTTCATCATATTCCCCTGCTTTTAGTCGTTCCAGATTCGCATACCCGAAAAGCTCCCCACCTTGGAAAACATACTGCACATCCATGTACAGCCGATGGGCTTCCCAACGGCCTTTCTCTTTAGACTTTGTCTCGTACTCCTGAACGAGCACATAGACATTGCTGCCTTCGATTTCATACCTGCCCGGCGAAACTCTTGATAGGTCTGTGCTCTTAAGATAGCGAAAGGCGGTGGCTAGACCTTTATGCATTCCGGAGTAAAACGAAGCATTTTTTAGTTGATCAATAATCATGGTGCATTCCCCCCTTTCTCATTCTTCGAAGCGGGTGGTACTCTTATCTTTAGAATAAATCTATTTATGCTTAAAATACCAGACCAAAGCCTTTTGTCAATACCTCGCACGTCCCAGAACATGTACACAAGATTCATGTTATGGTTGACTCTGGCAGGCAGAACCCTTATGATTACATTCCGCAGGTTCCGTTATGAATTGCGCCAAAGCTTTATCCAGGAATCAAATCGGCTTGGTTTTAAAAATTTACAAAAAGGGGGTAAATGAAGATGATGGTGCAAACCTACCAGTTTAAGGCCCCATCCATGATCGTCAACGGACCGGGGGCTGCCAAAGAGGTCGGCTCTTTTGCCAAAGGACTGGGAAAAAAGGCTCTAATCGTAACCGATACCAATTTGGAAAAAATCGGCCTGCTGAATGAAATTAAGAAATCCTTAGAGGTCGCTGGAGTTCCGTTTGCCATTTACGAAAAAGTGGTCACCGAGCCCACCATGGATTATACAGAAGAGGGGCTCAAGGTGTTTAAAGAAGCCCAGGCTGAGTTCTTGATCGCTGTGGGAGGGGGAAGCCCCATGGACGCAGCAAAAGGTATTTCCGCGTTGGCCACTAACCCAGGAAAGATGAGCGACTTTATGGGGGCCAATAAGATTCCAAAGCCGGGAGCTCCTATCATTGCCATCCCCACCACGGCAGGCACTGGAAGCGAAGTAACTCAATTCACCATCATCACGGATACAACAAAGGATTTAAAAATGCTCATTGCCAGCCCCCAGGTCATGCCCCGGGTTGCCCTGGTTGACCCTTTGATGACCCTGCAGATGCCTCCCGGGATCACAGCGGCCACAGGCCTTGATGCCCTCACCCACGCCATTGAAGCTTATGTTTCGGTAAAGGCTCAACCGATCACAGATATTCTGGCACTTCAAGCTATCCGGATCATTTCGGCCAATCTGCGACAGGCCTGGTCAAACGGGGACAACCTGGAAGCCAGGACAAATATGATGATTGCTTCATTAGAAGCCGGCTTAGCCTTCTCCAACTCCTCGGTGGCCCTGGTCCATGGAATGGCCCGGCCCATTGGCGCCTACTTCCACGTTCCTCACGGTATATCAAATGCTGCCCTTCTCCCCACGGTCATGGAGTTTAGCATTTTCGGAAACCCGCAACGATATGCTGATATCGCGCAAGCCATGGGAGAAATTACCGAAGGACTTTCGGTGCTGGATGCAGCTTGCCTGGCGGCGGAGGCCGTAAAAAGGCTGAATGGAGATTTGAAGATACCAACCCTGAGATACTTGGGAGTTGAGGAAAAGAAATTCAATACCGTAGTGGAGCAGATGGCTAAGGATGCCCTGGCCAGCGGCAGCCCCGGGAACAACCCGAGAAAAGCCACGAAGGAGGAGATTGTAGAGCTGTACAGAAAGGCGTTTTGAAAGAGGAGGCTGTCCATGAATATCCCAACCGACCATGTATTCCACCGGAATCTGCGAAAATTTTATCCCTGCGCGGATAGGGCCGAAGGAATATATATTTACGATACAGAGGGCAAACAATATATCGATGGCTCAGCTGGAGCAGCAGTAGTTGGAATTGGCCATGGAGTCAAAGAAATTGCCGAGGCCATGGTCCGACAAGCCGAGAAGATTTCTTTCTGCCATAGTTCTCAATTCACCAGCCAGGTAGCCATGCAATTGGCTGCCAAGTTGGTTCAACTCTCTCCCCCGGGACTCACAAGAGTCTATTTTCTATCCGGAGGATCCGAGGCCGTGGAAACCGCAATAAAAATGGCCCGGCAATATCAGGTGGAAAGGGGGAAAGCTGAAAAATATAAAGTCGTCTCCCGTTGGACAAGTTACCATGGCAATACGTTGGGAGCGCTGGCCCTATCCGGTCATACTGGCAGGAGGAGATATTATCTCCCTCTCCTTCAGCATACTCCTCATATTGCCCCGGCCTACTGTTACCGATGTCCATTTGACCTCACTCCTGAGAGTTGTGGGTTAGAATGTGCCCTCGACCTGGAGAAAATTATTCTATATGAGGGACCCGATTCCATCTCCGCCTTCATTGCCGAGCCTATTGTGGGAGCCGCAGGAGGAGCTTTGGTCCCCAAAGATGGATACTTCCAAAAAATTCGGGAGATCTGCGATCGCTACGATATGCTATTCATCGCCGATGAGGTGATGACGGGGATGGGGAGGACCGGGAAAAATTTTGGTATCGACCATTGGAAAGTCATCCCGGACATGATCGTGGCCGCCAAAGGATTGAGCAGTGGATATACCCCCATTTTCGTGGTCCTTGTAAAAGAAGAGATCCATCAGATCATTAAAGAGGGCTCAGGGGCTTTTGTTCATGGACATACTTACAGCCAGAATCCTCTCTCCTGTGCCATTGCTTGTGCAGTCATCGATCACGTGTTGGAAAATGACTTGATCTCCAGATCTGCCAGAATCGGAGAATATTTTATGCGCGCTCTGCAATCTCTAACACGCCATAATCTTGTTGGAGATGTAAGGGGGAAAGGCCTCCTTGCCGGGATTGAATTCGTCAAGGATAAGAAAACAAAGGAACCCTTTGATCCGAAATTGCGGCTGAATGCTTTGATCGGGAACCGGGCCTTCGAAAAAGGCTTAATTACCTACCCCGGCGGAGGGGGAGCAGATGGCCTAAAAGGAGATCACCTGCTCCTCGCCCCTCCCTTCGTCATCACTGAGGAACAGATTGATAAGATGGTATCGATTCTTGACCAGACCTTTACAGAAATCACCCAGGAAACATTATCTTCCTAAGAGAAGTCGATGAATTTTGATTAAGGGTTAAGACATGGAATCTTTATCTGCGTATTGCTGCGAAAATCTGCGTCCTACAGAATTTTTTCAGCGATCAGGCTGGCGATGGCTTTCCTACTTCCCCCTTCTCTAAAGATCCCCTCTCGGTACAAGAGAATCCGGAATCCTCGGAAAAGTTTGAGAAGCTCGTTGGGCTTCAAGAGGTAACGTGGATTCCTCGGCCCTTCCAAGCCGAGGGTTTTTTGTTCCAGGAGGTATGTTTCGAAAACTACCCTCCCAGCCTTTTTCAACCCTTTTTTGATTCTCGGAATTAGACGCCGGTCGAGGAAGTAGAAGTCGATGATGAGGTCATATCGCTCCTTTCCAATCCTATAGTAATCGAGGTCCGCCTGAACGGTTTGGATTTTGACCCCTTTCTCTTTGGCCAATTTACGGGCTTTCCTCAGCCCTACCTTGGATATATCCACGGCCTCCACATCGAAACCATGCCGAGCCAGAAAGACGGCATTCTTTCCTTGTAACAGTTTAGTCCCTATCTTAGCCACCCCCCACTGACAGGTCAACTTGAATTGTTATACAGGGTAGCTTGAGCCGTGGCCACATCTGCGGTGAGGAGGGTTTGGAGAAACTTCCTTGGGTGAACG
>Ga0315314_1000354_pt1 | contig 54163 bp, 55 predicted proteins | sample TDP9_MG_FD_203631 | JGI IMG/M metagenome (GOLD analysis project Ga0315314, IMG submission 203631) | Freshwater sediment microbial communities from Lake Towuti, South Sulawesi, Indonesia - TDP9 | ecosystem: Environmental > Aquatic > Freshwater > Lake > Sediment | place: Indonesia: South Sulawesi... | reverse complement strand
TCTACACTGGAGATGGTAAGGGCAAGACTTCTGCGGCTTTTGGGCTTGCTTTGCGGGCTATAGGTAGAGGTCTAAAGGTTTATGTGATTCAGTTCATAAAGGGCGGCTTTGACTATGGAGAGCTCTATGTTGTGAAGCGTCTTCCCAATTTTAAATTAGAAGCTTTTGGTCGAGGAAAATTTGTCACAGAAGTCCCCCCAGCCGAGGAGGATGTTAAGCTAGCCAAAAAAGCCTTGGAGTTGGCTAGGGAAGTTGTTAGCGGCGGCGAATATGATGTCGTTATTTTAGATGAAATCAATGTTGCCCTACGCTTGAAATTGGTAGGGGTCGACGACGTGACTAATCTGATTAGGAACAAGCCTGAACATGTTGAGTTGGTGTTGACTGGCCGTGATGCTCCTCCAGAGGTTGTTGAGTTGGCTGATCTTGTCACGGAGATGAGGGAGGTTAAGCATCCATATACTAAGGGTGCACGACCGAGAAGGGGAATTGAATATTAGTTTTTAGTTTTTACGTTGCTCATTCTGCATCAATTATATATAAGGGTGCTAAACTAAAAGGGAATAAGTGGCTTGTCAGAGGAGAGTTTGCCAAATTGCCAAAGGAAAGTTTCTCCTTCGAGTTTGTGACCTTCAATGATATGGTGTCTGCCTTGGAACTGATTTTTTCTCCTTCAGCGGCTTCTGTGATTCTGTTTACGGCGGCAGTTAGGTGTGGTACACAATGGTATAAAAGGATGAAGAAAAAATTTGGGACAAAAGAGGAAGCTCTTCATATTCTTTCTGAAGTGAAAAAGGAAGAGAACTGGGGGAAGCTGTCTTTTCGGGACGTTGACTTTGTAAATGGATCAGGAAAAATATTTGTTAAGGACGCTTTTGAAACGGTGGCGCGCAAGGCGGAGAAAAACCGAGAATCCAGTCAGACTTGCTGCAACTTTTTAAGAGGTTTCTTGTCTGGTTTCCTTTCAGAACTTTTTAAGAAATCCATAACGGTTATCGAAGAAAAGTGTGCTGGGAAGGGAGACGAACACTGCGAGTTCACATTTAAGTAGGTTAAGTGAAGAAAACAGTTTGTAATGGTTATGAAAAAGTTTGTTTTTCTAAGCGTTTGTCACTGTGACTTTTTCAGCATTTTTGAACCAAGGAATCTTGGGCAGGTCTCCTGAAAGTTCCTCTAGTATATCCTTTTCAATTTCTTCATTCGCTTTTTCAACGCTTTCTTTAACAAGGGAAATCACGATGACAGCTTTTTTGGTCATCTGTCCGCCTCCACAAATTCTTCATTACTTGATGTATTCAATAATAAAGTTTATGAAACTAAATTCTATTCCCTTCACGTTTTCTGTTCGGTTAGGACGAGCATTAGATGATTAGGGGATAGATTTCCTTCTCAACATACTCCAAGTACTTGTTCTTGTCAACTATGTTAAATATTGTGACGGAAACGTCTCGGGTTACTCCAACAACGTATCCATGTTCCTTGGACCTAGCCACAATATACCAGAGGTCGCCGTGCTTGCCATACTCCTCAAAAAGACTGGTGCCAATAAGGTCAGGTCCATACAAAGAAAGCTTGTTCACGTTAGGAATGTCCACGTTGTCGAAAAACGTAACCTTAGTGTCCTCAGGATTCTTCAGGTGGAAGTCTCGAAGGGTTTCCGGAGGTATCCGCGCTTCTACGATGTGCCCAACCCTTTCATAGATGGTTTCGCTGAGGCGGTTGGCAATAAAGTTGGCAAGTCTCTTCTTTTCAACCACGGTCAGGAGGGTTCGGTCCTTGTGTTGGGCGAAGCGGAACATTGCCTCGATGGTTCGGGGAAGGGGAACAATCTTTCCCCTATGAAAAACGTGGGTTACATAATCATGGGAGTAGACGCCAGTCAAAGCGTTCTCACGGGGCATAAGATGAGCAATCTCCGTGACCAAAGTAAACTTGTAGTCGCCTTCTTCGTAGGCTTCCTCCCTCCTATAACCACCAAGCTTAGAAGCTAGGTCAGGCAGCGGCATAGGCTCAACAAGCTTGAAAACCTTCCCAGCCGTAACCATACCAGACCTCACCACACCTTTATTGTCTAATACCCTTACGCAGATTTAAGCTAATAATTTTAGTTTTATGGCGCTTAGGAAATGAATAAAACTCCCAGGGCTCGGCGCGCGCCTATCACGAAAACCGCAATATGTCGGTCTTCTTAAATACTTCAGATTTCCCACCATTTTTGCGCACGAAACTTTGTTTTTAAGATTTGTTATCCTCATTTCACAAAAGGTTAAGAACATGTACCCTTTGTTTTGTGATTGTTGCGGTGATATTGTTAAGGCTGCGTATCCTTGCAAGTTTATTTTTCATGATGGTTTAATATACAATTTTAACGTATGCCCAGATTGCATGGATAACGGAACACTTGAAATAGATCTTAAGCGAAAAAGGCTCGTTGCTCAAATCCTTTTCAGTTTATCGAAGTCAAAAACTCAAATGCGCATGCGTTAACCGTCAGAGATGTTCAATGCGCGCGCAAGAGAAGAATTAAAATAAGATAAGACGTCAGTTGATGTATGGGATGCAGAATATGGCGGAAGATCTTGTTTTGTCGGAGAAGAAAGACAGTATTATGATAATCACGCTGAACCGGCCGAGTAAGCGGAATGCGGTGTCGTACGAGATGGCACTCGCACTGGACGAGCAAATCGACAAAGCGGCAGAGGACGACAAGGTTCGTGTTGTCGTGCTCCGCGGCGAAGGGCCAGGCTTCAGCGCGGGGATCGATTTCAATATGCTCGCGCGCATGCCTCCTTCTCCCCCTACGTTTAGGTACTTCCTTCCTAAGATGCAGGAAATATTCAACAAAATGGAAACGATGGAAAAGCCTGTGATCGCGGCGCTGCACGGCTTCTGCTTCGGCCTGGGGCTGGAGATGGCGCTTGCCACCGACTTCCGCATCGCAGCGGAGGGAACCGAGTTCGCTCTGCAGGAAACCGAACTTGGTCTGATTCCGGACGTAGGAGGTACAACCCGGCTGACGAGAATAGTAGGTGTTCCGCTTGCAAAGGAAATCATCATGACCTCGCGCCGGCTCGACGCACGCGAAGCGCTTGACATCCACCTCGTCAACGAGGTCGTCCTACGGGAAGAGCTGATGCCCGCGGTTATGCGGTGGGTAGAGCGACTCGAAAACTGTGCACCGCTAGCCGTTGGCCTCGCGAAGAAAATCATCGACCGTGGTGCACATCTTGACAAACTTACCTTCATGGCGCTCGAAGGTCTCGCTCAAAGTACTCTTATTCAGACAGACGACGTCAAGGAAGGCGTTATGGCCAAAATCGAGAAGCGCAAACCGGAATTTAAAGGGAAGTAATCCGCACACGCGCGCAAGCTTATGGATTTTTGTATTTTTTTGTTAGTTACTGAAATATTTAAAACGTTATAAGGAGAAGGAAATATTGGGAAAAGAAGCATATGACGTGAATTCCAATTCCATTGCAGTCAAAGCTTGCTCGCATTGCACCCAAAGTCGGAATTTTATGACAGGTTTTATCGTTTCAAAAAGGGTCTTTTGCCCACCTTAGACAGATACAACATCGATGATTTTCTGATTCTTGACGAAGGACCTTTTTTCCTCCTAGGAGCGGAGTTAGACGATGAAACAGCAAAAGACTGGAAGAAAAACCTTGATGACTTGGTGAACAAGAGTTCCGATTTCGACAATGTGACCATTAAAAGTTGGTCGCCTGCGCGCGCAGAATTTCAGCTTTACCAACTTGCTAAGCTTTCCATAGAATAGCCCCCACATGGGCAGGCTGAACAAGCCGGGAATAGCGTGCAAGATAGCTTCTTCCAACCTCTGGTTTCCTAGGTTTCCACAACTTTAGACGATTCTTCAACTCTTCATCGCTTAACTCCAAGTTCAGTTTCCTCTTCGGAACATCTATTTCGATGATGTCTCCATTTCTTAAGGCGGCTATGGGCCCCCCTTCAGCTGCCTCAGGAGAAACGTGCCCTATGCATGGGCCTCTTGTGGCTCCTGAAAACCTGCCGTCAGTGATTAGGGCAACAGACTCGCTTAAACCCATTCCAGCTATAGTGGCTGTTGGAGAAAGCATTTCCCGCATGCCCGGTCCACCTTTCGGTCCCTCATAACGAATAACAACCACGTCGCCTTCCCTGATTTCCTTGTTTAACAGCCCCTTCATAGCCTCCTCTTCAGAATCGAAGACCCTAGCCGACCCTCTATGAACAAACATCTTGGGCGAGATAGCAACGGCTTTCACCACAGCGCCTTCAGGCGCCAGGTTCCCCCTCAATATGGCTATGCCCCCCTCCCGGTGAACTGGACTAGTTAAGGGACGGATTACGTTGGCGTCGAGGACCATTGCCTCCTCAATGTTTTCTCTAACAGTTTTTCCAGTCACTGTCACAGCGTCCAGATGAAGAAAAAGGCTTAATTCCTTCATGACTGCTGGGATTCCGCCTGCTGCATCTAAATCCTCCATCGCATAGGGTCCGCTGGGAATCATATTACACAAGTGGGGAACTCTCCTACTCAACTCGTCGAAGAGGCTTAGGGATAAGGGAACTTCAGCCTCTCCGGCGATGGCTGAAAGATGCAGCACAGTGTTGGTTGAGCCGCCCAAAGCCATATCAATCATAATGGCGTTTTCAAAGGCTTCCCTAGTCATTATGTCCAATGGCTTCAAATTTTCCCGCACTAACTCAACAATCCTTTCTCCACTCTCCTTGGCAATTCTCAGCCTAGAAGCGCTAACAGCAGGGTGGGTTGCACAGCCCGGCATAGACATGCCTAAAGCTTCAGTCACACAAGCCATAGTGTTAGCTGTAAACATGCCGTTGCAAGACCCGCAGCCAGGACACGCAACGTCTTCAAGCAGTTTCAACTCCTCCTCACTCATTTTGCCAGCCGCAACTTCCCCAACAGCCTCAAACATGGATGCAGTGCCAACCTTCCTTCCTTTGTAGGTGCCTGAAAGCATAGGGCCGCCCGTCACAACTATTGAGGGAATGTTGAGCCTAGCCGCGGCCATCAACATGCCAGGAGTTATCTTATCACAGTTTGTAACTAAAACCATCCCATCGAATCTGTGGGCTTGAACCATAAGTTCAACCGAATCGGCAATTATCTCCCGAGACGGCAAAGAATACCGCATTCCTTCATGACCCATAGCCAATCCATCGCAGATGGCTATCGTATTAAATTCAAAGGGCATCCCGCCAGCAGACGTAACTCCAGCTTTAACAGCATCAGCGACTTGGTTTAGGTGGGCGTGGCCTGGAACCACCGTTGTGAAACTGTTTACCACGGCGATGAAAGGTTTGTCTAAGTCTTTATCCGTGACTCCAAGAGCCTTCAGTAAGGCTCTGTGAGGAGCCCTCTCAACCCCCTGCTTTATGGTATCGCTTCTCAAACTTCAACCCTCTAAACGAAAATTCATTAAACTAGAATCTAGATACATATGAAAGATACAGAAAAGCTTTTATATCGCAGGCTTAGCTGTTGTTCTGGAACGAGGAATGTAAAATGGGGTATTGCTTTATCGTATAGTTTCCCCGAAAAAGTAAGAATTTTTGACACCACCCTCAGAGACGGCGAACAAACCCCCGGAGTTTCTCTAACCCCGGAAAACAAACTAAGGATAGCCAAGAGTCTAGACGAACTTGGAGTAGACATTATTGAGGCTGGTTTCGCCGCAGCTTCCGATGGAGAAACAAAGGCAATAAAACTTATCGCCAAAGAGGGGCTTAGGGCAGAGGTCTACAGTTTCGCCAGAGGGGTAAAAGAAGACATAGACGCTGTGCTAAAGAGCGAAGCTAAGGGAGTAAATCTGTGTATCCCTACGTCGAGTCTACACCTTCAACACAAGTTGAAAAAGCGTGAAGAAGAAGTCTTGAAACTCGCAGAAGATTGCACCCAATACGCTAAGGATCATGGACTCACCGTTGAACTTTCAGCTGAAGACGCCACAAGAAGCAACTTCAATTTTCTCACCAAAATGTTTGCCGCGGGCATTTCCGCAGGTGCGGACAGAATCTGCCCATGCGACACCGTTGGAGTTTTAACACCCGAAAAAACCAGTGAGTTCTTCTCAGATTTGAGGAAAACGTTTGCCAAGGTTCCCATGAGCGCCCACTGCCACGACGACTTTGGACTGGCTGTGGCAAACTCCATAATCGCTCTCAAATCCGGGGCTAATCAAGTTCACGTAACCATGAACGGACTGGGTGAGAGAGCTGGAAACGCTGCCCTCGAGGAAATAGTTGTAGCCTTGAAGGCTATTTACAGGGTGGACGTATCGGTAAAAACCGAGCTCTTGTACGAAACGTCAAGGCTGGTGGCTCGATTAACTGGAGTCCCTGTCCAGCCAAACAAGGCAATTGTGGGGGAAAATGCCTTCGTTCACGAGTCGGGTATGCACACTCATGGCGTATTGGCTCACCCCCTAACCTACGAGCCTATTTCCCCCGAGCTGGTTGGGAGAACTAGGCGGCTGGTGTCAGGTAAGCACGCTGGGTCCCGCGGAATAAAAGCTTCCTTAAATGAAATGGGGCTGTATCCGAATGATGAACAGCTTAAAGAGGTTTTCCTGCGAGTGAAGACGTTAGGGGATAAAGGTAAGAGAGTTACAGACGCGGACCTGCAAGCAATTGCAGAGGCAGTCATGGGTTTGCCTAAAATCCGTCCATTAAAACTTGAGGGGCTAACTGTTGTCACCGGAGATAATGTTACTCCAACGGCTTCTGTGCAGCTAAATCTTAACGGTAAAATGCTCACAGAAGCGGCTACTGGAGTGGGCCCAGTGGACTCGGCGATGAATGCTATTAAGAAGGCTGTCTTAGCCGTTGAACCAATACAGCTAGAGAAGTATTCTGTAAAAGCCATAACTGGTGGCACCGACGCCGTTACTGAGGTAGCTGTCAGTCTACGTAAAGGAGACAGAATGGCTACGGCCATAGGAGTTAACGAGGACATAGTAATAGCCAGTGTTGAAGCAATGCTCAGCGGCATGAACGTGCTGATGACCAACTACAATAAACTGCACTCAACGGAGGGATCCTGAATGGTTAAAATGACAGGTGCCCAAGCCTTTGTGGAAGCGTTGAAACGGCAAAACGTTGAAGTCATTTTCGGTATACCTGGAGGAGCCCTCCTTCCCATACACGACGTTCTATACGACTCTGGAATAAGACACATTCTTGTTCGACACGAACAATGCGCAGCCCATGCAGCCGACGGCTACGCCCGTGCAAGTGGACGGCCCGGAGTCTGTATGGCAACGTCGGGTCCTGGAGCGACAAACTTGGTCACGGGTATAGCCAACGCCTACTTGGATTCTTCGCCGGTAGTTGCCTTCACTGGTCAGGTCAACACGTTTTCCCCTGGTTCATCTTATATGATAGGTAGAGACGCGTTTCAAGAGGCAGATATAGTGGGGATAACCATCCCTATCACTAAATATAATTATCAATTGAAAAAGGCTTCTGAAATTCCAAAAACAGTAAAGTTGGCTTTTCACATAGCCACAACGGGTAGACCTGGACCAGTTTTAGTAGACATCCCAAAAAATGTGCAGACGGAAAACTCTGAAATGGAATTTCCAGGCAATGTCGAGGTTCGAGGCTATAAACCCAAGACAGAGCCCCATCCAATCCAAGTTAAAAAGGCAGTTAAACTCCTCCTTGAGGCAGAGCGTCCCATAGTTTTGGCGGGTGGAGGAGTAATAATCTCAAATGCCTCCTCTGAACTCTTGGCGCTGACTGAGCTTTTAATGATGCCTGTGGCAACAACTCTCATGGGGAAGGGATGCTTCCACGAAAACCATCCCTTGTCGCTTGGAGATGTTGGCATGCATGGGACCCAAGCAGCAAATAAGCTTATGTTAGAAGCCGATGTTTTGTTGGCTGTGGGGACAAGGTTCTCAGATAGGACCACCGGAAATTTGGATGAGTTTTGTCCCAATGCAAAAATTGTTCACATTGACATAGACGCGGCGGAAATTGGGAAAAACGTAGAGGTTGACATACCAATCGTAGCGGATGCAAAGGAGACCTTGAGAGTGATTTACCAATTGCTGGTCCATCAGTTGAAGAAGAGGGAGAGCTCCCCATGGTTTAATAGGGTTAGAGAACTCAAGGAGCAATTCCAAAACGAGGTGGACCCAGGCGAGTGTGATTTGAAGCCTCCGTTGTTAATGGCTGAGCTTGGAAAATTGCTGCCAGATAGTGCCATCGTGACCACCGAAGTTGGACAAAACCAGATGTGGGCAGCCCTCTACTTCAAAACGCGTAAACCAAGGACCTTCATCAGCTCGGGCGGGCTTGGAACCATGGGCTTCGGTTTCCCAGCAGCCATTGGAGCCAAAGTTGCCTGCCCTCAATGTCCGGTGGTAGACATAGCGGGTGACGGAAGCTTCAGGATGACTGAACAAGAACTGGGCTGCTCAGTTACGGAGAAAATTCCTGTAACGGTGATAGTTCTGAACAACTCAGTGCTTGGGATGGTCGCCCAGTGGCAGAGACTCTTCTACAATAGGAGGTACTCCGCTGTAGAATTGGGGAACGTCCCTGACTTTGTTAAACTGGCTGAGGCTTATGGCGCCCAAGGCTTTCGCGTGGGTTCGCTCAAAGAGTTTTCAGAGGCTGTCAAAGAAGCCTTAAAGAGCGAGGTTACCACCGTTATTGATGTTCCAATATCACCTGAGGAAAACGTGTTTCCAATGGTTCCAGCTGGCAAGGGTCTCAAGGATATAATCGAGCGCGCAGGGTAATCATTATGTCAAAGGAACAAAATCACATAATATCCGCCATCGTGGAGCACAAACCTGGCGTGCTTTACAGCGTTGCAAACCTGTTCAGACGCAGGGGATTCAACATAGAAAGCATTTCTGTGGGTTCCACAGAGCAAAGCGATCTAGCCAGAATGACCATAACCGTTAAAGGAGACGAAAGAACCGTCGAACAGGTGGTTAAGCAGCTGAACAAGCTAATCGACGTGATTAAGGTAAGCAGGCTGAACCCAGCCAACATCGTTACAAGGGAACTAGCCCTCATTAAAGTAAGCGCGTCAGACACAAAAGCTCGATCAGATGTTATCAATTACGCAGATATTTTTAGAGCCCGCGTGGTTGACGTTTCTTCCGAATCTTTGATGGTGGAAATCACTGGAGACTCGGATAAGATTGATGCCTTCCTTGATTTGATGAAGCCCTTTGGTGTAAGGGAGGTTGCGAGAACAGGTATAACAGCCCTCTCCAGAGGAGTCAAATCCGTCAAAATCGAGTAGTTGTGCAAGTTTGTTACATTAAATTAGCAGCCATGATGATCAATATAGCCGCCTTCTTTTAATGAGTATTACTATGACGAATCCAATTATGGCTGCTACTGTAGCGGTAGCAACCATTAGAATCCAAGAATACTGCTGTTCCCAGAATGTTGTGGGTCTTGGACCTAATCCTATGGTCACTGCATGGTCGCTGTGCGTATAAGTGAAGTGTAAAAGCCATGAGTCGTCAAGAGACGTAACTGTATAATTTATCGGGCTGCCATCGAGGTACACTTTTATGTCTGTGGCATTTGCGACCAATTCCTTTGCGATAGTTACTTTCACATAACCAGTTGTGCCCGAAGGTCCACTAACGATAAAGCTCAACTCCCTGCTTGTTGAATTGAAAGCCAACGCCGAAACAGTGGAATTAGATGATACTGTGAAGACATATCGTTCCGCAAACGGGGTAACCGCCAAATCAATCAAAACGCTGGCTCCAGGGAATACGTCATCACCAGTCCAGCTAGCGTTTATGGTATAATATCCAGTGGCTGATGGAACCCAGATTGCACTAAAACTTCCATCAGATTCGGTAGTAACAGATGTGATAAGATTCCATGTAGACACTCCAGGAACACGATAAGAAAGTATCACCGTTGCTTCTGGAATATTGCCGGCTGGCCAATTACTCAATACGCCGTCCACAGTCACCTGGAACCCTATATACATCGTTGAAGCGCTAGTGGAAATAGTGAGACTAGAAGCTACTTCGCAATTGATTGTCCATGCATAGTCGCTAGAAATTGTGACTGAAGGATGAATTGCTGGAACGATGTTACGACCTTGCCATATGATTTCTGTGATTGTGTAAGTTCCATTTTGGGTTTGGGGAATAAAGTTGGAGGTAATAGTTTTTAGTGTACCGTTGGGAAATTGAAGAGCGAATTGGGATGGGCCTACCGCCCACACTCCTATTTTATCTTTAAAGGCAAAGTTTATTGAATGAACATTAGTGATGATTGTTGGATTTCCATTTGTTGCATCAAACGTGGGATAAACTGATGGTATAACGTTGCTCGACTGCCAGATAATTTCCTTCACCGTGCATGTTCCATTTTGGACCAGAAATGTATATGATTCAAGAGTTACGTCGGTGCCATTGGGAAAGGTAATTACAACTTTCTCAGGATTACTATAGAGGATTTCGCCACTGGGAGTCACCCAAGAGATTGTGATTTGGTAGACGAGGCAGTTTATAGTCCATTCATAGTTTGATTCTAGATAAATTGTTTGACGCCAGACTACGATCGTTTCACCCCATGGTGTTACCATGTAGATTGGGCCCGGTCGAGCAACATTAGTGCCTCTCCACATCACAGCGACTACCTCCCATTTTCCAGCTTGTGCCTGAAAGATGTTTCCGGTCAACATGGAGATTGTGCCGTTTGGCGCCTCAACTGACCAATAGGCTGGAGAAATGCCTATGGATCCCCCATCGCCAACGAAGGAAAAGGATAGAGAGTACACTTTGCAATTGATGCTAGGAGACCATAACTGGTTGGCAGTCAACGATATGTATGGCGCTACATCTGGGGCAACCTCGGTCCCCTGCCAAACCACGCTAACCAGAGAGTATTCTCCAGCTTGTGTTTGGCCAAAAGTTACTGAAGAAGAGACTGCTTTTATGGTACCATTCGGAAACTTGATAGACCAAGAGGAAGGGCTTGTATACAAAACAGAACCAGCAGCATCATTGAAAGTTGGGTTAATAGTTAATGAGTACACTCTACAGTTTACTGTCGGGTTTCCGTTTGTTGCATCGAAGGACGCATCTTCCGGAACCACTTCTGTTCCTTGCCAGATGATACTGCTCCAAGTTGTGGTTCCATTCTGGATATAATAACTTAAGCTTGGGTCAAGGAGAGCTGAGGTAGTGCCGTTTGGGAAAGTTAGTTTTAAGGATGAGGGAAGCGCGTAGAGATCGTTACCATCACTGTCTTTGAAGGAATTGCTGAAGGAGATTAGATAAACTCGGCAATTGATAGTCCACGTTCCTCCTGGAGTAGGAGCGTAGGTTGGATCGACAGATGGTTTGACATTGTTGCCTTGCCACATGATCTGTTTGATAGTCCATGTTCCGTTATCCAGCCACTGGTTTGCATAAGAAGTAAAGTTCGTTATGCTGCCGTTTGGGGACACTGCTTGAACCTGCGATGGGTCAGGATGGAGCGTGACAGACCCACTGTTGTCTTTGAATGTGAAGTTGCTGAGATACTGAGTTTTATAGAATATTGTAATTGAACTGTTTACCGTTAATGTTACACTTGTTACGCTGCTGGTGCTGTTCACGACACCAGTCCAATTAAGGAATTTATATCGTGCCTGGGGATTCGCACTCCAAAGTCTTATGTCATTGGTCCCTACGTCAGTAGGAACATACTTAAACACTGTTATGTCCAGCGGGTTAGCGTCACTGGCTATACCCACGTATATCCCGTTTTTCGTAATATTGAGTGGTTCGCTTGAGGAAACTCCATTCGTGTTGACTTTTAGGGTTCGCAAGTGTACTTGTTGGAAAGCGGCTGAACGTGATTCCAGCGAAGAACTCAAGATAGGGGAGTAAATCACTTCTCCTAGACTAGGATCGTCGTAGCAGTCGTAAATGTGTTGATCGATTAGAGTTGTGTCTGTGGTGCCCCAATAGTTGTAGGTTGCATTAATATCGTTTGCTGCACTGAATTGTAGGTACACATCATAGCCATTCCCGTAGAGGTCGTTATAATTCATTTGCATGTTTGGTCCGTTTAATGCCACTTCGATGCCGTACCAGTTGTTTACAATAGCGTTGTAAGTAATTTTGGGATTGTCAGTGACATACATTGCTTTGCTGTTGTATGCGATCAAATTATTGCTCAACGATGGGCTTCCTTGCTGAACATTCACACCCAAACCATTGTAGATTATAGTGTTGTTACTCAGAACTGGTGAGCCGCTTCCGCCTCCGTTGAAAAATAACGCTGCTGAGCTACCTCCGTTGTAACGGAAAATGTTGTTATCAATGAGGGGGCATGCTGCGTAGAGTAATACTCCTCCCGAGCCGCCACCTATGGGAGTTGGGCCAGAGCCGCCGCCTCCATATTCTATTATGGCGTATCTTATGATGGAACCGTTTATCCAGTTTCCATTTTCATCGAAAACAGCGTCCATACTTGAATCTGAAAAGAAAATTCCGGTCCAGTCACCAGCGCTGGGAGTTGCCTTGTTTGATGTAAATTCTATTCTTTCTGTTGGTGTTCCAACAGCTTTTAGTGTTCCTTTAATCCATAAGTAGTAGGCTCCGTCGAACATTACGGAAACACCGGGTTCAATAGTTAAGGTGACGTTAGTCTCCACGACCGTGTGTCCCGTTATTATGTAGGGGCTGTTCGCTAAGGTCCAGGTAGTATTCTCGCTTATTATGCCGCTAACATAAGTTGATCCATTAGTCGGCTCTACACGCACAAAAGACATTAGTATAATCAAAAGCACAGAAACACAAACTATCAATACAATTTTCTTTCCATACATTTTAGCATCCTTCTTAAAGCTATCCACTTGATTTGAAATCGTGCGATAAATAGACTTTATGAATCATGAATCTCTCAAAAGAAAATCTGAATCAGAATAAAACTAGTTTACACGTAGGTGACACCCAAAAAGCTTTAAGAACTGTGCTTTTAACGTTCTGACCAACCACAATCGAGTAATGATAGGTGAACCATAAATGGTGAAAGTGTATTACGATGTGGATGTAAGTCTAGACCCCTTAAAGAACAAAACTATAGCCGTGATTGGGTACGGAAGCCAAGGAAACGCCCAAGCCCAAACCATGAGGGACTCAGGTTTGAACGTTATAGTTGGTTTAAGGGCTGGCGGGGCATCATGGAAAAAAGCCAAAAAAGACGGCTTGGAGGTTTATCCAGTTTCAGAGGCAGCAAAGAAAGGCGACATTGTCCACATGTTGATTCCGGATTTAGAGCAACCAGCCGTTTATAGAGATCATGTGGCACCTCATATGGTTGCTGGGAAAAGTCTCGGCTTCGCCCATGGTTTTAACATCCACTTCAAGCAGATTGTTCCGTCGCCGCATGTAGACATCATCATGGTTGCCCCAAAGAGTCCGGGGTTCAAGCTTAGGGACATGTACCTAAACGGCTTTGGGGTGCCAGCTCTCATCGCGGTTTATCAAGATTATTCGGGTCAGGCGAAGGAAACAGCCCTAGCCATGGCTAAAAGCCTCGGATGCACCAAGGCTGGGGTCCTAGAAACGACGTTTCGGGAGGAAACGGAAAGCGACCTTGTCGGAGAGCAGACAGTTCTCATTGGCGGACTAATTGAACTCATCAAAAACGGTTTTGAAGTTCTTGTTGAGGCAGGTTATCAGCCGGAACTCGCCTACTTTGAAGCTTGCAACGAGGCGAAACTGATAATGGACCTAATTTATGAGAGGGGCTTCACGGGAATGCTTAAGGCTGTTTCAAGAACCGCCAACTACGGTGGCTTAACGGTTGGACCAAAAGTCATAGACCAACACGTCAAGGAGAACATGAGAAAGGCGGTTAAGGACGTTCAAAGCGGAAAATTTGCCAAAGAATGGATTAAAGAGAGAGAAACTGGCGAGAAAAAATTAAACGCCTTGATAAAGAAGCTTGAGGGGCACCAAATAGAGAAAGTGGGCAGATTCATCAGGAAAACAGCAGGAATCGAAAAATAAGAGTTTACTCTGTGTAGATAGACCCCCTATTTTTCTTTATATACTCGCAACATTCTCGGCATCAGCTGCGGTCACATCCCCCTGTTCTATTCGTATTTCTCTCTGAGGTATGGAAGAACTTTTTTCGGCCAATCTGCAGCTTCCGGCGGAGCCAAGTTGAAGGACACAAAGGCGGGAGTAAAGTCCGCCATGATCAGGTGATTTATTCCCGCCTTTAAGGCTGAGTCGAAACATTCTATTAAGTCGTCCACCTTAGGGACAAGCGTGAGGTGTTTAAGAACCTCCTCGTCAGATAACGTCTTAGCCTTTTCGTCTACCTTTCGAGGGTCCGGCTCATGGATAGAACTTAGCCTAGCCCAAGACCAACTGGCTTTAGCAAATCTAACAACTGGTAAGGGATCGAAGGTTATTCCTCCTTGAAAGTACGCGGCTTTAATCATGGTCTCCGAATCTTTGCCTGCCTTTGTTGCTGCTTCAACAAACCTCTTTAAGATTAAATTTCTCTTTTGTTGCGGTCTCGCCCAGTGAATAATTATTCCGTCTCCAACCTTTCCAGCTAACCCTGCAGATTTTTCACCAAAAGCTGATATTACTATTGGTATTTTCTCCTTCGGTTTTGCGTAGAGAAACACGTTCCTTAATTTGTAGTATCTTCCTTCATAGTTAAAATAGTCCTCACTAGTCCAAAGTTTTCTCATAATTTCGACGGCTTCCTTCAGTCTTTCCATCCTCTCTCGGTAAGGCGGAAAGCGCCCCACTATTGGCATCTCATTAACCGCTTCGCCTGTGCCAACCCCAAGGATAGTTCTGCCTGGAAATAGGTAATCCAGTTGTGCAAAATATTGAGCTATGATCGCTGGGTGATATCTGAAGGTAGGACACAACACGTTTGTGCCAACTACGCACTTGGTTGTGTTGCTTAGAATCAGTGGTAGAGTTGGCAGAGCCATCCAGTTCCCAACATTTGCAGGATCCATCAGCCCAAACTCGTGTGAAAAAGGAGCGAAGTGATCGGCCACCCAAATCGAGTCAAAGCCGGTTTCTTCAATAGCTCTGGCATGCCTAGGATTGGCTATTGCACAACCAAATTTTATGACCATAATTTCTTATATAAATCTGAATGTTATTTAATGCTTTTGACTTTAACTGAAAGATATGCTATCTCGAATCAGATTAATGTTTATTCAGCAATTTCCTTTTCGGTAACAGATAATCTGAAAGTATATGCTCTTATCCCCTAATTACTTTAATAGTGGAAGTGTTCCTAATTACTGAGGCAATTAAGAGGCCCATAGCGAATGCTGATTCGAGAAGTCATCCTGGAAAACTTCATGTCCTACGAGTATGCTAGGATACCCTTTAAACCAGGCGTAAATGTTGTTTGCGGTCCTAATGGCTCAGGCAAATCGTCTATGCTTCTTGGAATTTCGGTTACGTTGGGGCAATCCTATACAGAACGCTCCAGAAAATTAAGCGACCTCATTCGGTGGGGAAAAGACCAGGCAAGGGTTACACTGGTTCTAGACAACTCTCCTAAGGATGGGCGTCGGCCAGTTCCAAAAATCAAAAAGGACTACATCTTCTTAACAAGGGTTCTAAGACGGGATGGAAAATACTGGTTTGAACTGGAAAACAGGGCTGCAACCAAGGCTGAGGTTACAAGACTATTATCAAAGCTTGGAGTCGACCCTGAAAACATGCTCATTATTATGCACCAAAACATGGTTGAACAATTCACGGTTCTCCCACCCCAGGAAAAGCTGAGAATGGTTGAAGCCGCTGTGGGCTTGGAATCCTACCGCCAAAACGTTTTGGAAGCTCAAAGAAAACTAAGCCGCATCCTAAGCCAAGAAGAATCTGTGAGCAAACTCCTCGAATCGGCGGAACAAACCCTAACCTACTGGAGAGAACAATACGACCGCTACCAACAGAAAAAACAACTGACAATGAAAAGGCGATTTCTAGAACGAGAACTAGCATGGGCCGAAGTTTCGAAAAGAGAGAAAACCGTAAACGAGTTAAAAGACCAGATTAGACAGAAGCAAAACGAGGTTCTACAAATCGAAAATGAAACAAAAACCATCAACACCCAACTGGAAGAACTTCAAGGAAAACTGGAAAAATCAAAGGCTGAGTGGAAAGAGCTCTTCGAAGAAAGATTAGGGCTCGAGCGCGAAAAAGCCAAACACGAACTAACCATTTCCATGGCTGATCAAGCCTTAAAAGAAACACAGACTTGGGCAGAAACTCACCGCGAAGAAATGGAGAAGTGTCTAACCAAAATAGGGCTACTAGAAACCGCGCTCCATGAAGCCACAAACCCCGTCGACCTTGAAGCCCAAATAACAGAAATCAAGACGACTTACAAAAACCTTGAAAGCACGTGGAATCAACGATTCAACCTTAAAAGCCAAGGCTTAAAAAAGTCTGTTGAAAACTCTAACGAGCAACTTGCAAAATTGAACACTCAAATATTGGATGTTCAAGCAAGGGCGGATCACCTCAGTTTCGAAATCGAAGGTGCCACCAGCAACGTTCTAGACCGCAAGATTAACTTAGCCTTGCTGCAGTACAGAAAGGAAAACCTAACCAAAGCCATGGAAAAGCTGAAGAAAGAACTTCAACTTTCCCTCACCGATCTTGATGAAGCTGTGAAAAGGGCTGAGGAAACGGGTCCACAAATCGTTCCCATGAAAAGCGTCATGGACATCCTAGACGAAATTCGGGTGACAGATGGACACCTCGCCGCTTTAGCCGACGTTTCCGAAGACATAGAGCGCATGTACGAATCTTACTCAAAGCTTTACCTAGAGCTAAAAGAAAAAGCTCGTTTGGTGGCGGAAAACCGCGAAAAAGCCCTAGAAGAAGTAAAAACGAGAATGGAAGCATGGAGAACAGTCCTTCGAAACCTCCTAGAACACGTTAGTCTCCAATACCAAGGAATCCTTTCAGAAGCCCAAGCAATCGGAGATGTCCGACTACTGAATGAACACGACATTGAAGAGGCTGGCCTCGAAATATACGTGGGTTTCAGAGGAGGGAAGCCTGTTCCCCTCAACTCCTATACCCAGAGCGGAGGAGAGAGAAGCACGGCAACCATGACCTTCCTCCTAGCCCTGCAGCAGCATGTTCAGTCTCCCTTCAGAGCCGTTGACGAGTACGACATTCACATGGACCCCCGGAACCGGGAGATTATCGCCAATTTGCTCGTATCTTCGGTCAGGGGCTTAGACGCCCAATATTTAGCCATTACGCCTAGCCAAGTAACCTTCACTGGAAAAGATGTCCACATCATCACGGTTCAAAATGTAGAAGGAACATCGATAATCAAAGAGGTAGCCTAATTGTCCTCGAAGAGGAAAAAGCTGGGCAGTGAGCATCTTCAGCGTGTCATAGATTTGTGTAAATCCGTTGAGGAGAGAGGTCTCGACCCCTTCACAGTTGACATCGACGACATCATAGAGGTTGTTCGAAAATATTTTCCAGAATGGGAACTGCCCCAAGAACTCTGCTTAGATGCAGAGGCAATCCATCATCTGGCGTCTGTCATTAAGCTCCAAAGCGAGTGGGTGAAACATCGATCAACTTCCCTCTACACGGATCCCTTCCTTCTTGAAGAAAAGATAAGAAAGCTAAGCAAGGAAAGACTCGCTGAACTATTTCTTAAAGCTTGGCACCCCATCATCGAGTTGGAGCAGATATCCCCCCACAGCCTAGCTGAAGCCCTCAAATACTGGAAAGACCTTCTTCCAATAAGCGAAAGGTGGCTCAAAACTGGCTACCTAGAAATGGAAACAGGGGCCACAACCCGTGAAGAACTGGTTAGGCTGAGAATAATTGCTGAGAAAGCCTTCTCCGAGGAACTGGAAGTTTTCTGGGAGGAATTAAAACAGAGGGTTGGCGGAGAAGGGAAAATTCGATACTGGGATTTCGTCGGCGCTGACACCTATTCTGAAACCATAAGAAGAGCATACCTAACGAGCTTCCTTGTAACCTATGGATACGCCACCCTAGAAGTGCATCAATTAGAAGAGGAGATTTTCATAAAACCCTTCGAAAAGCCAAAGTCAATGCTTGGCAAAAAACAAGTTATCTCCATTCCAGTTTCCGTAAGCTTTGAAGAATGGATGAAATGGAAGGAGGCACAAGGTTGAAGAGAAAAGCATACTACGCGAGAAAAATCAAGAGAGCAGCGCACATCCTCTTTTATAGACGTCATAGAAGGCCAGGCGTGAAGGGGTGGGAACTGAGGAAGAAATTGGGGTCTGACTACCCCAAAATGCTTAAGATACTAGACAGTCATTTGGAAGCCTTGGATCTACAGATAAAAACGGTTTTTGAGGGGGAGAAGCCCGCTGGAGAACCAACTCTCGAGCAGTTGGACAAGGCTCGATTCTATGTAACCCTCAGAGGCGAGCTAACTCCAAAGGAAACCAAGATGATGGGTTGGCGCATCGACGACATAGCTGGTTTGGCCACAGCAATTTCCTACATTATATCTAAGAGGGGGAAGGCGCCACGAGAGGAGGTGGAGGGCCTTCTACGCAACAAGCTTCCGGGTTGGAGGGTTGACATAAACATGGATCGCTACATTCGATCTGGATACCTAGCTGAAGATGAGAACAGGCAGCTGTACCTAGATTGGAGAACCCGAGCAGAAATCGATCAAAAAGCGTTAGTTGACCTTCTTCTGGGAACCGAAAGCCAAGCTTCTATTTCCTAACTTTTCGATACGCAATAAAGGCTATGTTCACAACTATTAGCGCGCCAAGGATCAAAAATGGGCTGTTAAGCAGAGAGTCTTCAAAGGATGGTGGAAGTTCGAAGATTAAAATGTCCTTTACGGCTTGTACGTTTGTTGCCTCTGCAGGCAGTACGAAATAGCACATTGGATCAAATGGGCTTTCATCGGTAAAGTTATAATAGTAGGCTGGATGCACCCTGCCATTCAAGGTGTAGTTAATTCTTTGCCACTGGTCCATTGGCATGCCAAAATATTGGTTAAAGTCTAGCGAAATCCCCTCCATTATATTAACTTGAAATTTTCTCCAATCCGTCCTAACGTAATAGGTTCTTCTCATCGACTTTGTGTTAATTGTGAAGTTTAGAATGTCTGAACCATACAAACAAAAAGTAATCTGTAATGATAACGCGGAGTCATTAAAGGCTGGCAGTTTTGGGATGTAATAATGTGCATGGGTCAGATTCTGCTGCCTAAGATTTTCTAGGATGATGTTTGGAATGGTTGATTCTGTAATGTTTTCCTTGATCTTCCAGTAAATTGTGGAGTTCATGTTTTCAAGATTGAGATTAACACAAACGTCTTGATCTATTATGGCTTGCATCGTAACCGAAGCATGAGCAGGAGCGATCAGTGCAAGGAGTAGAAAGAGGGGAAAAAGATACGCGGCGATTAATTTCATTCAATTCTTCTCCGTTTTACCTAGGCTGGCTTTGGGCATCGTGATATACCGTTAAATCTTCCATAAAGCCTTTTATGATTTCCGTTTTTGTCATGGTCACTCCCTTGTTTCGCCTAGTTACATTCTAGTTTCAAAGATTCTCCTCATTTCTCTGACAGGATTTGGATGTTCATCCACTCTCAAGTTAAGGATAGGACTGGTTCCTCTCTTTTGGCTCGCCACCATCAATGCGGCAGATATCCTTCCTCTTTTGTCGCCTCCAGCCTCCTGTCCAGCTTCTAAAGCTTTTATTAATCTTTCAGCTAGCTCGCCTTCTGAGCTTTCGAAGGTTTGGGCCATGGCCTCTATAACTCTTCTGCCGACGAGCATGTTTCCAGCAACTGCATAGTCCTTGCCTAACAAATGTCCTTTCCAGTCAATTGTTTCTTTTCCGGTGAAAGCGGTGGTTCTTCCGTCCTTGTCTATTATGATTACTTGCCTCGATTCTCTTTCTGGGTCCTCCTTCAGCATGGTTTCTAGGGCTGCTTGTGGAGACAATCCTGTCTTCAATAATTTTAAACCGTTTATTCCGTAGAGAATGTTGGTTTTGGCTTGGGTTGCTATGGCGCCGACTCCTGCCTCAACGTGGGGAACTCGACTGCCAACGGCTGGGATGGCTGTTGAAACGCAAACGCCTAGCATCCGTGTTTTTGGGCATCGGGCCACCATGGAAAAAGTCGTGAAATTATCCCTCCCGCCAATTAGGATATATATTTCCTGAAACTTTTAAGAACAGATGTTTGTATTCTCATAATATACTCTATGGAGAGAAAGAGTTGACACCTTTCGATATGACTTTGCTGTCATCTATAGCCTTTCTTGTTGGAATAGTCGCGGCGATGACTGGTGTGGGAGGAGGCGTTTTCGTAGTACCTCTTCTCTCTCTGGCCTACGGTTTTTCTTCCCGTCAAGCTATTGGAACAAGTCTCGCAACGATAGTCTTTACTTCCCTATCCTCCGCGATGGGATATTGGAAACAAAGGAGAATAGACTATAAAGTTGGCTCGATTCTAACTCTTACAACAATCCCTGGAGCCTTCGTAGGAGCATATCTAACCAGCTTTATCGAAGAAAAGCTGTTAGGGTTTATCTTCGGCGTTTTCCTAGTTTTCGTTGCCTTGCGAATGGCTTTTCAATTCAATCTTTACCGTATTCAGATTCCGAGAATAGGAAAGACTCTGCACCGCAAGATTGTGGACTCTGGGGGCGCCATTTTTGAATACGATACGAATGTAAACCTGGGCTTGGTGTTAAGTTTCTTTGGTGGTCTTTCATCTGGTCTTTTAGGGATAGGTGGTGGCGCTCTCATGGTGCCTATACTACATCTCACGATGGGCTTTCCTATGCATGTTACTGTTGCAACATCGATGTTCATTATGGTTTTCACCTCAATATCAGGGGCTGCAACACATTTTTCACTGGGCAACGTTCAAATCTATCATACAGTCTTCCTATGCATAGGAGTAATTTTCGGCGCCCAGTTTGGAACCTATCTTTCTAAAAAGATTTCTGGAAAGAATCTCAGAAAAATTTTCGGAGTAGTTTTGCTTCTCATAAGCATAAGAATGATTTTGAGATACATATAAAAACTATCGATATAAGAAGGCTGTTACTTTATGATACTCATTCACTTTCCAATCTTAAAATATTGGAGACTTAGAACTACCAAGAGGGAAAAGAGTTGAAAGTGGAGGAAAGTGAGGCTTTACTTATGCTCTGCGGGTTTACTTAAGTATACCCAGATTACTACCATGGATGTTGTTATTAAAGCGCCAGCGATCCCTGATAAAACCCATTCTGCGGTGAATACTGTTGGAAAGACCTCTAAGAGCCATGGCCACAGAGTGTGGTAGAGAATGTTAGCTGAAACTCCGCCTACGAACCCTAACAAAGCAAATATCCCAAGTATTTTTAATCTGTCGTTCATTGCAGCCACCTTGCTTTTAACAGTAAAGATTCGTGCTTTTGAGTCTAACTTACACGAAACTGTCTATCGGAGCAACCGAGCCCCGTCTCTCTTTCCATATGGAATTTAAAGCTCAAAACGGGCACAAACCAGAGACACTATGCTAGGTATATACATGGATGTTCTTTGCATATTAAAAATGTAATAATAGGCTTTAAACAACCCCTCTTTGTGAGGAATCAGAATTGTCTGAAAAATTTGCTAAAAGATGGGGAGAAGGAATAGACGAAGCACCTATCACCACAAAGATTAAAGAAGCCGTCCGTCCTCCAGGTCCATTGAAACCACGCATCGATTACGCTACCAGACGCATCGAAATGCAAATTCAAAGACTAGACAGGGCAACCGATCGCTTCTCAGAACGCGACAAATCCATATTCGCTCGAATAGTTGACGCCTACTCAAAACATGATATGCAGCGTGCCAACGTTTTCGCCAACGAACTAGCTGAAATACGGAAAATGGAGAAGATGATAATCCACGCGAGACTCGCTCTGGAACAAATCGTCCTCAGGTTGAGCACGGTTTCAGAGCTTGGCGACGTAGTTACCACACTGGCTCCAGCTGTTGGCGTGTTGCGCAGCGTCAGAACCGGAATGGTCGCAGTCTTTCCAGAAGCAGAAAGGGAACTTGGAAACATTGGAAATCTGCTCAGCGGAATACTCATGGACGCTGGTCACAGCACTGGGTTGAACATAAACTTTGAAACAGCGAATGAAGACGCCCAGAAGATTCTAACTGAAGCGGCTACGGTTGCAGAACAGAAAGTCAAAGAAAAATTCCCAGAGTTACCTGCTGGCATACCTACCTTCGGCGAGAAGGCCCCAGCAGAAACCTAGCTTCCCTGTGAAACCTTAAACATTCATGGATTCAAGGAGGTGATATCACGTCAAAATCCAGTTTCAACCCTTTTTTATTTATCGGCAAGCCTGTTAAAGACGAATATGGACGCCAAATCGGTCGAATAGCATCATTCACAGTGACCCCCAGTGGGCGCGTCGACGGGGTTTTCATCGAGCACGGAGACGGAGAATTTCTTAGCTACTCAAGCGATCACTTCAGAATAGACAACGGTGACTTTGTAATTTTGCCGCCAATCAAATTGAGGGCAAGGGCTCTCTGCCAGGAGATACCTCTCATCTGGCGGAAAGACCAGGCTTTAAACGAGCTTCTGGGGAAGAAGAAGATTCCGTCGGAAATGTTCGAAGATCTCCACAAAAACTTTGAAGGTGCTTTAAATCAGTTGAAAGCGGACGCCAAATCCGCCCTAGAAGACATAAATAAGCAGGTTACCAAATGCACAAGACAAATACAGGAACTCCATTCAGCTTTGATAAATCTGGAGATTGAGCGCGAAATTGGGAGAATCGATGATCAAGCCTATCAAAAGGCTTTGGAAATGATACAGTGGGGATTAAAAGGCGTCAACGCCGAAAAAAGCGATTTTGAGACGCTGAGGAACAAGTTATCCAACATGCTTCTCGGAGAAAAGAAACCAGGGACTCCTGAAACTGCAACACAAAAGGAGACGCAGGCGGCGACCGCTCCTGCTTCTCCAACTCTTCCAGAACCCCCAGTTGTTGTCCACGTGAAAAGCCCGGATAAGCAAAGCACCTAAATCCAAGGCGTGTGGTGAATCGCAATCAAAAACCCTTTCCGCTCTCCTCTAAAGCTTGAAGAAGTGATTATCGAGGCAGTGCCAAAACTCAAAATCCAAAGGTTCAAACTAGAACAAGTCATCATCAGATTGCGCGAAAGGGATACAACTCTTTTCGAAACCTGCGCGAAGGCTCTTAAGAATAAAAACAAGGAACGAGCAACAATTTTTGCCAATGAATTGGCAGAAGTCCGAAAACTGACTAAAATCATCTCGCAGACTCAGATTCTAGTAGAACGCATCATTCTAAGGCTTGAAACACTTAAAGAATTAAATGCAGCCTTCGCCGATCTGAAGCCCCTTCTCAGAATCCTTCACGGCGTGACACAACACCTCACAATACTCATGCCTCAAATGGCTTATGAAATGGAAAGGGTAAATGAGAGCATCCATGAAACGCTGGCCATGAGCAGCATCGGTCTCCCGCAACTAGATGTGCCATTTGACGTGAAGACTCCAGGCGGAGAAGAAGTTCTTAAAGAGGTCTCCGAGCTTCTGGAACAAAGGTTAGCAGAGAAACTTCCTGAACCACCCACTTCCGTCGCGGTTAAGGAAAAACCCCAACGAGTGGAAAAGGTAAGGCAAATGGTCGCCCTTGCCGCAACCTGCTCAGAGATTTGCGAAGAAGAAGGACCTCAAAAATATGTTTCCTACAAGGACATGGAACTACAAAAGTTTTCCCTCAAGATTCGGGAGTCTTCATCGATAGAGGACACGGTGCTGGAATACGCTAAAAATCGTGGGGGACAAATCGACATTATTCAATGCGCCTTTGAATTGAACGTTTCACCCGAAGAAGTGAAAAAAGCCCTAGAGAGTTTAGGTGCGCAGGGCAAAATAATGGTTGAGCAGTGACCCACCGTGAGCGCATCCCAAGAACTTGAAAAAGCTGTAACAAGCTACGCCCTTGAAGCCGTTAGACTCGACAAGCAGGGCGCCAGAGGAATGGCCATTACCATGTACCAGAAGGCTATTGAGACCCTTCTAAAACTCGTCCAGTTGTACCCGGACTATGGCCTAAACAGGGTCTACATCCAACGTGCAATGGCGTACCAGGAAAGAATAGGGACGCTGCAAGGCACTGGACCCATCGAGTCGCAGCTAGAAAAACCGTCTGGCACGACAGAGCCTTCAGGGGTGAAAGAGGCGAGCTATGACGAGCTTGTGCTGAAAGAAAAACTCAATGTGAGTTGGGAGCAGGTTGTGGGTCTAGAGCATGCAAAGAAAGCCATTAAAGAAGCCATCGTCTACCCCGTTGAAAGACCAGATTTATTCCCTTTAGGATGGCCTAGGGGAATTCTTCTCTTCGGTCCGCCTGGCTGTGGAAAAACTTTGCTAGCCGCCGCGGTGGCCACAGAAATTGACGCAACTTTCATTTCCGTGGACGCGGCGTCCATAATGTCTAAATGGTTGGGGGAAGCAGAGCAAAATGTTGCAAGGCTTTTCACGTCGGCTAGAAAGTCTGCCAATGGAGGATGCCCATCCATAGTTTTCATCGACGAATTGGACTCGTTGATTGGGATACGCTCAACCGAGGTTGGAGGAGAAGCAAGAGTTCGCAACCAGTTCCTCAAAGAGATGGATGGAATTATAGACAAGGGCAGGAGCATTCACGCTTATGTGATTGGAGCCACCAACAAGCCTTGGGCTCTGGACTGGCCTTTCATAAGGAGATTCCAGAAGCGAATACTGGTTCCCCTACCTGATCACCAAGCCCGCTTGGAGATGATCAAACTATACACGACTCATCTGAAACTGGCTCCGGATGTGGATATCCACGAACTTGCTAGGTTGTCTGAGGGTTTTTCTGGAAGTGACCTACGGGACTGTTGCCAAGCTGTACACCTAAGGGTTATTGGAGAACTCTTCGAGTCGGGTATGGCGAGCGACAAACAGGCTCAGCCGAGATTCATAACCATGAGCGACTTTAAGGATATACTGGAGGAAAGAAAGCCCAGTGTCTCCCTAGATATGGTGGCATCCTACAACAAGTGGTTTGACGCGTTTAAGGCGCTTTAGCTCGGGAGGTGACGCCTAAATAGGCTCGCAGTAGCATGGCCCTTGGAAAGGTTTAGAGAGGTACATTTTGTAGCTGAAAACTCCTTTCTCTTTCAGCAACTTTCAGCGAAACTCTTTCTAAACCCCAAAAAGGCCATGTGATTTCAGTCATGCCTGGAAAAGCTCTTGATAATTACTGAAACGCTTTCTTCTCCCTTGATCGTCACGTCTTTTAGTGTTGAAACCATTCCGAGAATTGTGTTTCTTATGAATTTCTGAACAAAAGGGTTCAATGGCAAAGCGTGCTCGTCGATTTGGATTTTTAGTTCCTCTTTGTGTTTCCGTTTTCTTTCAACAAGCGCCGCAACTTTTTCGTCCACCAAGTTTACCAACCTTTCCTGCTCTTTAATCACGTCAACGTAGGGGATTTTCATTTTCTCTGCTTCTGCTGGAATAGGGCCTACGAATGTAAGTATGGGTTTGAAGTGTTTAGAGGCGTTAAGAGCCTCTTCGGTTGTTTTGACAGCGACTATTTTTGGTACGGTTGGGTTCTGGCCTATCAATTTTCTGAAGCCTTCGAGAATTATGATTTCTGTGTCGTCTTGGCAGTTTCTGATTATTTGTTCTAGGCTGTATTTTGTTGTGTCTGCTTTTCTGATGGTGGCGATTTCGTTGGGTGCCACGCTGATGACGGTTCTGGCTCCAGCCTTTGCGTGTCTCCATGTGTCTTTCCCCTCTGTGTCTATTGTGAAGTCTGGTTCTGGAACGTGTTTGACTGTGGCGACTTTGTATCCCCTTTTTGTTAGTCCTTGAACTAGGGTTTCTATGGCCGTTGTTTTGCCGGACTTCTTGCTTCCCACAACAGCGATTATAGGCATTTTTTCACCGTGTTATGGGTAACTCTCCACACTCTCTATTTACGTTTTCTAAAGTATAACAAGCCGTCTTTCTCGCAGACGTATCCAAATCAACTTCAAGCAATCACTAATATCTACTGGCGCGTCTAAAGGCTATGGCCTATTCTAGGCTGCCTATCAGCTTTTTCAGTGATTCTACTTCTTTCCTTAGGGTGGCTACTTCGCTCTCCAAGGCGCTAGCCTTTTCCTCCCCAGCCTTTCTAAGATTCTCAATCTCCTCTATGAGCTCGGCTTTCTCAGTTTCCAATTTCTCAATTTTTTCCCTTAAACTTCTCAAGGTTTGCATAAGCGTTCCTCGTTATCCTTTCTCTCTCAATCTTTAGTGCAGATTTGCGCTAAAAGATTTTACGGTCAAGGCTCCAGAAAGCTTTAAGGTGAAATTAAGGAACTTCATTAAAGGTGAGAAAATGCGGATGCGAACCCTTCTAGCCAGCATACATTTACTGAACTTTCTAATCGGAATTTTCGCGACTGGTTACATTCTAAACAGTTCTTGGAATCATCTAGAAACCTGGCAATTATCCTTCTACATTTACTATCTTGTGCTAGGTTTTTGCGGTGTGGCAATTGCCTGCTGGATTGTAATGGACGGAAAACACATAGAACGCTGTGCCGTTGAGATACGAGATTTGGAAAAGAGAATTCTGGATTTAGAAAAGCAAATTGACCGCATCAAAACATTGAAAATGTAGCCAACCGCGTTTATGGCCTGTATCCGCCTAGTATGCTTATTGCCAAGACAGCTTCCGTAATGTCTGCCGTTGTTCCTGGACTCAACTCATGGGCTGGATCTCTAAGTTTTTTGTCGAACTTCAGAAGATAGCTTCTTCCAGACCGAGTTGTTAGACCACCTTTTTCCAGTACCTCCCTCGCTTCAGCTGAAATCTCCTTCGCCTTGGCTAAGCCTACTTTTCTGGCGATGAAAGTGTCTGGAACCTCTGACAAAATCTTGAGGAACGTATGCACCGTCGCCTTGTTTATGTCCTCAGTCTCCTCAAGCTGTTGAACAAAATAGGGGTAGCCCAAATCAAAGGTAATCGTGTAGTTATTTATCCACTCAGATGCAATGGAGTCGTATTCAGAAGCAATCTTAAACACTTCAAAGAGGGTTACCTGATCCTCCAGAATTTTCTGTTTTGAAGCCGGATCGGCTACGTCGAGTTTTGGAGCCTTACCCAATCCCCTCGGCTTGGCGACTAGTATCGCATCATAAACATCCACCGCATCCACGGGAGTACTATACTCAACGATCAACCTCACATTTTCCCTGAGCCTAGAAAGGGAAAACCTCTCCTTGGCAAGGGTCATTCCAGCCCCAACAGCCAATGGCGAAAGCAGAATTATCGACCCCAAAAGCGTGTTTCCATCCCTCTGCCACAACCCCATACTCTTCACCGCATCCTTGATTATGGCTCCAATTCCAACATTGGCTGAACCAATTTTTCCTTCAGAAACCTCTATTCCCCGTTCGGCTGCTTGTTTAAAGTGGGGTGCCACAGCGACTGCTGACGCCAAAAAATGTTCGTATCTGGTTTCTGGAAAGTCGGCGGTTCTATGGACGTTTCCAGGCTTTGGATAGGCACTGACTTCGAGGAGAATAGCCAGCTCTAAGCATCTGGAAACGTGTTCCGCTATTTCCGCGGATGAACGGAAAACCATACTGTTAACCTCGAAACTATGCTGTAACCTCATCTTATTTGGATCCTAATAAAAAGGTATGTTGAAAACAATATTCCTCCAAAAAGGCGGATGCGGGGAAAAGTTTATTAATCGAGTGTAAAAAATTACACAGCGACCTCTAGCAACCAGCGGGTGAAGATTATGAAATGGTTTAAGTTGTCAGCGCGTGAGGTAGCCTTTGTTGCGGTTTTTGCTGCTCTATCTGTGGTTGTAATTAAAGTTATTCCAGGCTTCCCTATTTTCGGTTTATCTGGTTCGCAAATCAAATTTGATGCAGCATTGGCTCCGATTTACGGTTTGATTCTAGGGCCTTATCTAGGTTTTCTGGCTGCTTTTATCGGAGGCATCGTTCTCGCTAACAGTTGGTTCTCTGTTCTCACATCCTTTAGCCCAGCGGTTTCAGCTTTAGTTGCGGGATTGCTGACACAAAGAAACTATAGTTCTAGCAGCCGCAGTTTCCCAGGATGGGCAACAACCGCCATCATCCTTGGTTTACTGATTTTAGGATGGTATGCAACTTGGGTCGGTCAACAAGCTTTGCTTTATCCAATACTTCATATCTCAGCATTGTTAGCAGTTTTAGTCCTTAGGGGGCGTATCGCAACCAACTTCAAAAGCGATGAGGGAACACGAAAAGGATGGAATTTGAAACCAAATTATATTCTAATGGGCATTGTAGTTATGGTTTTGGCCTATATTCTTCCAAAACCGTATCTGAGTGGGATAGAGGCTCTTCCCTATCTTTCTCTTCCTCTATACTTTCTTGGTGGCATTTTAATATTGCATGGAATTTTCGGCGGTGAAGAAGGGAAGGGAAACTTTGTGGCTGCCGTTTGCTTAGCAAGTTACTGTGGCATAATTGCAGATCACATGATTGGAAACCTTGCCTTCATAAGTCTCATCGACATAGTTTTTCCCCTTGAAGATTTGCCACACGTTCCAACATTATTCATGACGGTTCTGCCAATTTCTGTCGCCGAGAGACTAGTATTTACCGCTATTGCAACAGTATTTGGAGTTGGTTTAATTCTCGCTCTTCGCAGATCAGGATTATTCCATCGAAAATTATAGTGCAAAGTAGATCAGAATGAAAATCAAAGCTCGCGAAGGCGACCTAGTCGAAACCACTGATAACATTCTTTTCGACGTTAAAGGGTTGGTTCATCCTCCTAGCAGAGTTATCGCCTTCCTCCGTTATATTCCTGACCCAGACGGTAACAGAAAAAGGGACGGAACAGCCTACCGAAAGGTTTACGCTCTCTCCGAACGTTACGCTCTGCTAAAGCAGGTTTTTCCACGATATTTGGTTTATGATCCGGTGTTTAATGAACGTCTTTGCGAGGTTCCTTTCGAGGCTATTAAACGCCATTATAGGCCAGTTGACTATCTGCAAAAGCTTCGTCGCCGAGACAGGCTAGATGAGATAGAAAGCCAAGCGCTGCATTTTATGAAGCTTTTAAAAGAAAGCGCAAATGTTTCTTGGAGCAAGCTGGGTATATCCGGCTCTATTCTTGTGAAACTCTACACTCAGACTTCTGACATAGACCCCATAGTTTACGGCTCTGAAAACTGCTACAATATCTATTCAGCGTTAGGTTCCCTGTTAGACAGTAGAGAAAGCTCTGTTAGGTCCTATAGTCTGAAGGAGCTAAAGGAGTTGTTCGATTTCCGTTCGAAAGATACAGTCACATCCTTCGAGGACTTTGTTAGAACCGAATCCCGGAAGGTTTTGCAGGGCAAGTTTATGGGAAGAGACTATTTCATTCGCTTTGTGAAAGATTGGAACGAAATTGAGGAAAAGTATGGTACAATTCTTTACAAGCCAGTTGGGTACGCTAAAATCAAGGCTACGGTGGTGGACGATTCAGAAGCGATTTTCACTCCTTGCTGTTACAAGATTGGCAACGTGGAAATTCTTGAAGGAACCAGCATCGAATCAATTGAGGAAATTGTGTCTTTTCGGGGAAGATTTTGTGAACAAGCTAGGAGAGGCGAGATTGTGATTGCGCAGGGTAAAGTTGAAAAGCTGCAAAAGGCTGAAGAGCGTGAGCACTATAGACTGCTTCTGGGAAACAAGGTTTCGGACCACATGATTTTGGCGTAGAATTGATTGCTTCCTTTTCAAAACATTTTAATGATTAGACGGTTAAAGAAACGTGGTTGAAAGAGATGAAACATAGCCAATCTGAACCAAAAATTCGTTTTCATCACGTCGGCATCCTAGTGAAGAACATCTCCGAGGCGATTGACAAGTATGCTAGTGCGCTTGAAATAGACAAAGACAACATAGTTGTGGAAGTGATGAGTTACATGACTGGAAAGGGTGAAATGGAGGAATTCAAGTATGCGTTTCTGCCTCTGGCGGAAGGAGAAAACAATTTCATAGAGTTGGTGGAGCCGATAACGCCGGGTCCAACGGCTAGGTACCTAGAAAAACATGGTGAAGGATTGTTTCATCTGGCTTTTGAATCGTCTGATATCCTAGAAACCATCAGGGAATTTGAGAAGGCTGGAATACCGCAGGCTGGCGCAACGCCCACCGAAGAGGTTCTCTCGGTTTTCCTCCATCCAAAGTATGCGCATGGGGTTTTGATACAAATCATAAAGAAAGGAATCTTCGACACCGCTGGAAGAATAAGCGAAGAGATAATTGAGAAAGAGGAGGCTTCTGAAAACTTGCGACGCGCGCCAGTCAGAGGAGAGAGCACATGACAGATTTTTGGAGTCGTCTTCTCTTGTCAGACTAGAGACCGAGTTTCTTGAATAGGAATGGCCAGACGAACGCAGCAACGATGGCAACCAGAGTGTACCGGGTTGCGCGCAACCAATAGATATCTGTCGGAAGTATGGGTGATAGGCCGAGCATAATTGTAAAGACCAAGATTAGGCCAATGATGACTCTTAATGCCGCTCGCCGCTTCTCTCTGTACTTGGGGGTTATCTCAAAGTTTACGTATCTACCCTCGAGCGCAAGCCCGATACCTAGTCCAATTATCAGTCCCCCGTTAGCACCGAAGTTGTCCTCTAAGCCAACAATTGTCACTGGCGAAAGAAGCTCAGTGAGAATCATTGCAACTAGGCCAAAGACGATGAATCCAAAATACAACATGTTGGGGTTGTACTTTGATAGAATGGACCGAGCTGGTTCTTCTAATCTCCACAGCACTATTAGCAAAAGCAGTCCAACCGCCCAACCCAGAAGGACATCACCTAACCAGTGCACGCCGATATAGATTCTTGACAGACCTATCAATACTATCAAGGCTGTAGAAAGAAAGCCCATCCACCAGGTCTTGATCTTTATTCCCAGCCAACCCCAAAGGGTCATGGAGTTTTGCGCATGTCCACTGGGTAGACTATAGTTGGAGGCATGCGCCCCCGGAAGCCAGTTTGTCGATGGTGGTCTTGGATTCCTGAAAATGATCTTCAGCCAATAGTTTGAAACTACAGAAACAATAAGCACGAAGGCAGTCAATCTAGAAACCCGTTTATCCACGGCCCAAAAGCCGATAATAATCAATGCCACGTAGAAGTAGTCGGAACCCAGCTCCGTGATGACTCTGAAAAAGAGTTCGGCCCATGGCATCAACGACCTAAATGCCTCAGTCCAGAAGGTATCAAAAAGGAACATTCTCTCTCCTCACTTTCCATTTTATGCCTCACAATTTAACAATTATGAGATTTTCATTTTTTATGCAGTATAGAAATGTCAAGCTTCAAAATGCGAGTTTATGTCCGAAGGGCATTCAATACTTGTTCATAATAACGAGGACCATAAGTTAGAGTAACTTGGTGAAACCTTCCTGCCTCGGTGACCACTTCCTCAAGGTTTCCTTCCACGTAAACTCTCTCGTCCCTTTTTGCTTGCATCCTAAACTCTTCAACGTAGGAAAGAATTCGCTGAAGGTTCTCAACTTTTGGTCCCTCCATAATTTCGAGGATTTCAATCTTGTAAATTGAGGGAATGAAAGGCGCATCATGGTCGTCGGTTATGCGGGCAACTGCCTTTATCCAGCCCTTCCGTATGATTCTTGTGTTTGGGCTGTACTCGTTGCAGATTTCTTTCCAGTTCTTCACTGGCTCGAACTCTGTTTTGATAATCCTTCCAGTTTCCGCGTCCTTGAACAACGCGTAAATCATCTTTCTTCTCTGGTGCCAAACATACTCTTCAGGGCTGTAGTTCATGAATTTCCAGCGTTTTCCCTCAATAGCCTTCTCGTTTTCAAACTCGTTTTGCAGGGAGCCTTCTCGGTATAGCTCCTTTAAGGTTTCACAGAGTCGCCCCAATTTTTCTCTACCATACACGACGAGGTCGAGGTCTGAAAACTTTGGATGGTAAAAGCCGTGGAGGAGGGAGCCGAAAACCCCAAAATCCTTTTCCAACAGTCCCAACCTAGCCGTAACCAATCTCAACAGCTTGTGCAAAGCTTTGGCAAGGTCATCTTCGGGCTGTTTCTCAATTAACCGCTGAAGAACCTCGTCTGGCTTCCGGGTTTCCATGATGTACTCTTGCGGTATGCCTACAATTCGCTTTTGCAGTGGCTCGTAAAAAATGGTGTAGCGCGGATATTTTTCCCTTACGAACCGTAAGCCCTCGTCTGAGTAGAATTTGTAGTAAACTGGCTTTCTTGGTCCTCGAGGGGCTCGAGGATTTTTGGATGTGTATATTTTGGCTGGAGCATATTCTGGGTCGCAGACGTACGCGTCTGGTGGGTGAAAATAACCGTAGACTCGGAAAATAAGGTTATCAGCTGTGATTATGGCGTCCCGGTCCCTAAGTTTAAAGGAGCTAAACATTATTCCCCCGCAAACGTCCCTCTTTTCTATGTTAAGAATTGTCGATAAATAGTTCGCGCCATAAACCCGCACGCACAAAATGAGGAAGGCTACGAGGTTTCTTTAGGCGACTTCCGGTTCTTCGTTCCGTTCCTTTTCAAGTTCTTTTATTGTAAAATGGAACGTGAATAAACAAGAGAACAATCCTGAAGCAAGAAGCATTGCCGGAGAACTTATGAAATGATAGATTTCAGGAAATCCAGACAAAATCAAAACCATTCCCAGCATCGAGAACAGAATCACAAACAGAAAGAACCAAGAAATTAATCTATTCAATATTGCAAGGACATGACTTTTTGTTTTGGTCAAATTTAGGCATCCTCTTTCTCACAGCATGTGCCAATTGAGAAAACAGGAGACAAAAACTAAATCATTTATTTCCCTTTCTTCAACATTCCCATTTTCTCAATATGTAAACGCTTTGGAATTAACCAGAGCCCACAACCACTATCGAAAACCGAAATATGTTGGTTTTGGGAAGATGATACTTATAGAAAATATTTATTGAAATAATCTAGTGATGCGTATGACATACATGGTCGAGATAGAGCTCCTCAACTCATGCACCTGGTTCAAATACGTGACCGGAATAGAATCACGTGAAGAAGCCGAAAACATCAAGCGTGAGGCAGAAGGAAAAGTCAAAGCAAGAGTAAGGAAGGTACTAAGGACTGTGAGATAGATGAAAAGAAGCTTTTTTGAGATAATTGCTGAAATTTTGCAAGTAACCAAGAATGGAGCAAAAAAGACACGTATCATGTATTCGTGCAACCTCAGCCACCATATGACTGAAAAATTTATCGGCTACGTACTAGAAGCTGATCTCCTCAGAAGAGGAAATTCCTTTCATACCACAGAAAAAGGCCTGCAATTCCTTCAAGCCTACCAGACCCTAGAACTTCTCCTAAACACAAAGATTTAGAGTCTCTCCGTGCCTTTTCTCTATATTTGCCAGTAGGATGCTGGCTTGAAGGGTGGTTCTCCCTTGATATTCTGCACCAGATTGAAGGCTTTCTTTACGGTTTCCTCGTCTCCTTTTAGGAGGAATATGCGGGCTCCTTCAGCTCCGCCCACGCCCCCAGCCCCCATGTTAACGGCTTCAGCTCCTGTTAGAATCTTGAAGGCTTCTATTTCTGTAACAACCCTTCCCATAGTGGGCATCACGTTCACGGTTAGTCCCATCGCCAAATCAACTTCTTTATCGTTGAGTTGAGTGACAACCTCCCTGATTGGCACTGGAATTAATTTTTCGAGGCTTACAGGAACTATGAAGTTTACTCCTCGTCCCACAACTGTTCCAATCGACAGTCCAATGGTTCCGCCGTCTGTGGTGGGTAAGCGGGCTAAGAAAACTCCTGTTACGCCGTCTGGATCTAGAGCATTGGCTCCTTTTATAAGTACGTCGCCGGGTTTCAACATTTTAACGGCTTCTTCAAGGCTTAAGTCCTTCCTCACTTTGCCCTTTTCAATGATGACGTCTGGGATGGATTCTTCGTCTGGCACATAACTTAGCACTCCAGGAACAACGACGCCTCGCCCATACCTCTCCTTTTCAATGGGCTTCTCCAGTATTTCTTCGGCTACATAGCTGTTGGTGGTGCCCTTTATTATTATGATGAGACCTGATTTGAGGGCTTCCTTCACAACTTCCATGGAAGCTACGGCTTTTCCTATGAGCCTCTTGGATTCGGATGGTGTTAAAACAACTTCTGCCAACATGACAATTTTCACCTATACCACTGGCTGTCGATGGAAACATTATTTAAAAGTTCCTCAAAGATGCAGACTTTGGCTATAGATTTTGGCTTCACAACGTTTTTGCCAGAAAGAGACAATTACGGGCTGTAGATGGTTAATCGAAAATGCCGGAATATTTGATTCTGTTAAAGCTGGATTCCAGAAGAATAAGAGACGCCATAGGACACTTAAGGAACTTTCCCGAGAAGCCTAGACCAGGCGTAAAGCTACGCTACACCATGGATATTTTTGGAGACTGGGACCTAGGGCTCTTAATCAACACAGAAAACGAAGACAACGCCCTAGACTTCCTAAACGAGAACATAGACGAAATTCCAGGCGTAGTCAAAGCATACATTTTATCTGGCTCGCCCCACAGGCAAGTACAGAAAACCAAAAAAGAATAAGTTAAACTTAATATTGTTGATTCTAGATAGTTAGCGTTTCGGTTGGTTCTGAGGTGTTATGTGATGAGTGTTCACGAAATGAAGGGTAGACACAAGGCTTTTGTCTTCGTCGACGTTACTCCTGGGAAAGAAAGAAGGGTTCTGGAAAAACTTCTAAAATATGATGAAGTTATAGAGGCTCATCTAATTCCCGGTCAGTATGATGTACTTGCTGTTTTGGAGTTTGAACTTTATGGACTTCAAATTTACGCCTCTGCTCAAGAGACAATCTCTAAATTCGTAACTGAAAAAATCAGAACGCTCAAAGATGTTCGAGACACAAACACAATATATCCCAGCTTTTCAGTAACAAAACGGGCAGAATAACTCTCCACTCTTCTAGAGAGGCCGTATATATTCGTCTTCGAGAGTTCCCGAGCCTATCACAACCTGATGGTGGGTTTCGCCGGTTTCAACTTTTTCCACCCGTTCAAGCATTCCCGAAACTTTAACCCTATACCCACGCCAAGCCACATTTCTGTAATATCCTATCATGGATACAACCCTTGTAGGAGCCTCATTTTCTCCAAGCCTTGAAGCCGAATCATGCGGTTGGTAATTCGCAATCTGGTAGACGGCTGGTCTGAACATGGTTTCAGTGTCGTCAACAATCTCACAGCTAAAAGTGACAGGCTTCACTGGAAAGTATTTGTAATCACCATACTTGGACTTTATTTCCTCGGTTTTCCGCACCGCATTGTACACGAATCGTTTGTCCTTGTATCGTCCCCTATGCTTCCTAGCCTTGTCAAGCCTCTTGGTAAAAATGTATTTCAGCGTGCCTTCATCGACCAGTTTGTGAACAGCCCCTTCAAGAATCCTGAAGTTCTTTGCCCCATAAACTACCAGGTCAATGTCGGACTTCATGGTGTGCATGTTCAAGGCAAGGGAACCGTGAATCCCAAAGTCTTCAAGGGGCACGCCCGATGCGTCGGAGAGAAGCGAAGCCAATTCTAACGCCAGTTTCTGCAAGCCATCCGTCCTCTTCCCTTCAAAAAGCCTCTGCAAACACTCCCTTGGCGCATAGACTCTTTCCACAAGCTCCAATGGAACGCTTATAACGTCTTTTCCACGGTAGGGACAGAAATACACGTATTGGGGAAATCTACTTCGAAAGGTTTCTAGGAGCTTTTGATGGTTCTGCGCTGTATAGAGTTTTTCAGATCTGGCAAGCTCTACGTTTCCAAGCTTCCATTTCTGTTCGAGAAAACGTATTGGAAAGCTGGGCTTCAACCGAGATGGGATGTATTTTAGAAAAGAAAAGACCCGATTTTTCGGATGCTCATACCCAAACACGTAGAAGACGAATCCCTCCTTTGTGACAAGGGCTTCGCCGTCCCTGGGAATCCATGTCTCCATTCCGGATACGCCTTTATTTAAATAAGGGCACGAGGGGTATTTACTTTATTACGCATCCGTTTGTGTCAACAAGGATGGATTGAATTGAAACTTGCGATAATTGGTGTTCCTTCAAGTGTTGGTGCAAGGGCTAAAGGACAGGAAAAGGCTCCAGTCGCGCTTCGTAGAGTTGGATTAGTCGAAAAAATCAAAGAAACTGGACATGAAGTGATTGACTATGGAAATACTGAATCATTTCATTTCACCCCAGACCCGGATAACCCTAAAGCCCAGAACAAACTTGCTGTTGCGAAGGTTTGTAGACTTGTGGCAGAGAAGGTTAAAACAGCCTTAGACAACGGGTTTAAACCCATAATACTGGGAGGCGACTGCACAATAGCAATTGGTAGCATCACAGGGATTGCGAAGGTTTTCCCTAACTTGGGACTACTCTACTTTGATGGTGATGCGGATTTGAACACGCCTGAAACCACTCAGTCGGGCATATTTGATGGGATGGTGTTAGCGCATGTTATTGGAAACGGAGCGGAAGAGCTTTCTCATCTAGGAAATCGATATCCAATTTTACGTGAAGAAAACATCGTCTTATTCGGGTTAAACCATGCAAGCGGGTACATTGATCCACCTGAAATTGACTTTCTAAAAAGTTCTTCGATTACACAGTTTTCAACAGAGATGATTCGCAAGTTAGGGGTTGAAACAGCCGCAAGGAATGCCTTGAAGATGCCAGAATCCAAGACAGCCAAAATTTTTGTTCACTTCGATGTCGATGTTATTGATGCCAGCGAAATGCCAGCAGCAGATGTTCCCCACTTGAACGGCTTAACCCTAGATGAGGTGACACGGGCGCTAAAGATATTTGCACAAAGCGACAGTTTCCTCGGCATGGAGATCACAGAATTCAATGCAGATAAGGATCGAGGGGGCAAGTTAGCTGCTAAGCTGGCAGAGCTTATCGCCTTTGCGCTGGCATAACACACGGGTAAATCTTGGGTGCGGCGTAACTTGACGCGTTGGTTCAGGGACCGCGACTTCATACAAACTAAAGAGGGTTTCTTTTTCTGCGTGGTTGGTCCATTTCATCCTCCAGACCGCGTTATCTCCTACCTTAAATATGTTCCAGCTAAGCTTGGTCTCTGGGGAAAAGGAAAGAAGAAATTCAAAAGGGTTATGCGAGCCTACACTATTCCAAGCTTGCTGGAAACCTTCAGCTTTCTAGAAAGAAACTACCCGCAATATCTTTTTCATTCACCCTACTATAACATCACCATGACTGCAGTTCCCCGCAAATATCTAACAAAACACTATAAACCCGAAGAAAAACTGGCTCAGCTACTTCAAGCCTCGCGCCTGGACCCTCTGCAGGAAAAGTTGACGAGATTTACATTTTTTCTGGCAGAGATAAGCGGGGTCCCACTGAACTTCTTTGGAGTAACTGGTTCCATCCTCCTAGACATTCATCGACCCGAATTTTCAGACCTTGACATAACAGTCTATGGTCTAAAAAACAGTTTGGCATTGAAAGAAGCCTTAACTAAAGCCTATTCTTCGTCGAGTTCTGCTGTCGAACGCTTTGAGGGAAACTCTCTGAAAGCTTGGTGCGAGAGTAAGGCTCAACGCTATCCTTTAACGACAGATGAAGCCCTGAGAATCTACGAAAGGAAGTGGAACCTAGGATTTTTTGAAAACACTCCCTTTTCCATTCATCCGGTCAAGTTGGAGCAAGAGGTTGGTGAAGAATACGGCGATAAAACCTACTATCCAGTGGGACCTGCAACTGTCCGCACTGTTGTCTATGAAAACTCCGACTGCTTGTTTCTTCCTTCTGTCTACCGCGTTAGGGAAGTAAACATTGTAGAGGGCCCTCAAGTAGCGAATATCGAAGAAATAGTCTCTTACGAAGGTCTCTACGACAATTTGGCTGAAGTAGGGGAATCTATTGTGGCCAGTGGGAAGCTTGAACGTGTTGTGGACAGGAAAACGGGTCGAGAATATCATCGAATCCTTGTTGGTTCGCCAGAAGGGAGGGGCATGGAATACGTGAAATTGTCTGTGCACAAGCTATTCTAGTTCTAACACCTCTTTCAGGTAAGCTCGAAACGGACCAAGCTTTCCACCAAAATTCCCCGCCGAAATTTTCACAACTCCTGGAATCTTCACTGCTGCTTTTATTCCCTCAGCCATCGCCCCTTTCACAACCTTAGAATTCAAGCCGTTTATGACGATTTCGTAAACGCTGTTGACGTTGTCAGGAACCTGTGAATCTGGCAAGATTTTCTTTAATTTGGGGCAGAATGGATGATTTGTAGACGCGGCGAGTTTGTATTTCATGGAGCCCACCTTGGAACCTGATCTGCAGATGCCCCCTGGAAACGGCATGATAACCCCCTGAGCCTTCTGGCTGATGGCTTCCACAGCCTCTTCTGCCGCTTGGAAACCAGCTTTTTGACTTTCCGCTAAAATCAAGAAGTTTCCGCTGGCAACTGCCATTATGGCGCCGAAGTTGTCTTCAACAATGAATTCTCCTTCCATAACAGGGATGCGCCAAACCTTCCGTCCTGCAACTGCGTCTCTTTTTTGAAAGCCGTCGCCGAACAAGCGTAGGCTTCGCCCAACTTTCAATCTTCTTTTCGCCTCGGGCAAAGCGTCGAAGGCTGCCGTGGTGGGGCACGTCATGATGCACTGTCCAATTCTCAAACTCATTTGAGTCTTTAAATCTCTCCTCGTTGTGTGATAGATTTGAATCAGCGTTCCGACGCGTCCGTCTGGAGTCTTGTTGGGTTGGACCATACCTTCTATTCCCGCTTCTGCTGGAGACATGATGATGGAGGCGGCGAAGCCTGTTGCCGTTCTTGCTGCCGTTAGAGCCCACTTCTCATTGTCAGCTGTTATCAGTATTCTGCCCGCCCACATCGGGAACATTTCAGCGAATGTATCTTCAATCTCTACACCATTGTAACGAAGCATACGAATACCCTTCCGAACATGCACGCTTGTGAAATACTTTCATGCTTCTTCTTAAAACTTAAACCTTCCCCTCTAGCTTCTGGAGATTTATCCCTCAGTAATCATTACAAAATTTTGGGCTGCACGCACTTTCTAAGTGGAAGGCAGAACCATTGATTTCGCAATCTCGTAGGCAACTTTATAGTCAAGTATACCTTTCGGAGATTCCACCGCTTTTTTGAATAACTCAGCCTCAATCTTGCTTTTGAATGGTCCTATAGCCAGGGCTCCTATTCCCCAGATGCCTGGCAAAAACTCGACGCCATCACTGGCGGGCTTCAATCCTTCGACTCCTACCGGCGGAACAGCATTGATGTCCGCAACAACCTTGCATCGCTTCCCATAGTCTTTGAGAACATTTAGGGGCAACAATTGAATTCCAGCAGCCCCAGCAGACAAAATAATGTCAGCCTGTTTAATGGCTTCGCCAACCTCATTGGGCGAGGCGGCTTGCATGCCACGGGCTTTTTCTTTCCCGATTTCTTCGTTGATTTTGTTTGCGACTGCCGTTGCTCTTTTTAGTTCCCGTGACGTGACGATCACGTTGCCACCCTCCATCGCGTACAAACGAGCCGCAACCTGTCCAACTGGTCCGGTGCCAGCCAGAACAGTGGCGGTCTTTCCTTCGAAGTCGCCGAATCTCTTTTTCATGGAAAGGGCTAGAGTTTTTGCCACTGCTGCTGACGCTGTTGTGTTGGCCCCCCTAGGGTCTACAATAACGGCGAGTTCAAAGGGTGGAAACATGGACTTCTTTGCGACTTCCAAAATTGCGAGGGCTTTTTCAACGTCTTGTCCTCCAATGAAAATTTTGGTGTGCTTTGCTCCTCCTGGTCCGCGTGGAAACATGGCGTCTTGAATAATCCTCTTTGCGTCGTCAGGAGTGACATTACTATAATGAAGAAAATGTGCGTCTGGATACAAATCGACGGCTGTTAGAATGTCGAAGGGGCTTGTGTGTTTGTCTGTGTCCAGAAATATCAAAACGGTTTTTTTGGGTGGTTTAGACACAGGTCTCACCTACTTTTGTAGAGATACTCATTAGACATGGTTTGTTTTAAAACTTACGTGCCGTGATAACATTAATACGGTAGGATATCCAAGTAACCTTCTCAAAACGGGTGAAGTAATGTCTAAAGTGAAAGTTTCGCTGTTAACTGGTCGAACAATAGATCAGGGCACAGGAAAAGAAATCGGTAAGCTTTCAGAGGAATACCGAAAAAGCGTGGCGATTTGCCAAATGGACCCCGAAGACATGAAATTTCTCGGAGTAAAAGAGAACAACAACGTCAAAGTTATCACAAATTTTGGTTCAGTGGTCGTGAAAGCTGTGAAGTCAGCGAGGGCTCCTCACCCCAAGGTTGCCTTCATCCCCTATGGTCCTTGGGCAAGCATCATCATGAACCCAAAAACCCATGGAACAGGCATGCCGTCCCTAAAAGGCATACCCGCAGAAATTGAGTCTGCACCTGAAGAAGGGGTCTTAACTCTTCACGATCTGCTTAATCAGTATTTTAAGGAGAAACAATCATGACAGTTGTTACCGGAGTAACCTGTCCCATATGCGGAACTTTTTGCGATGATATCGAAGTAGTTGTAAAAGATAACGTCATAACCGATGTTAGAAACGCTTGCGCCATGGGAGCAGCCAAATTTCTTAACTACGCCACTCATCGAAATTTAAAACCACTCGTTAGAAAAAACGGTGAATTAGTTGAGGCTTCCATGGATGAGGCTGTCAGAAAAGCTGCAGAAATTCTGGCAGATGCCACTTATCCCATATTGTATGGTTGGAGTTCCACAAGTTGCGAAGCAATTCGAGTGGGGTTAGAACTAGCGGAAGAAGTTGGCGGAGTTATCGACAACACGTCCACTGTTTGTCATGGTCCATCTATTCTAAGCATCCATGACATCGGCATCTCCACTTGCACTCTAGGACAACTGCGGCATCGTGCGGACCTCATCTTCTACTGGGCAAGCGACCCGTGGAGCGCTCACCCCCGCCACGTAGAAAGGTACACAACATTTTCAGAAGGAAGATTTCAGAAAAGCGCCTGGAAGGGATACCTCACACGTCTAAGCGGTGCTCTGTCTAGAAAGCGCCTTCGAAGAGCCGTCAATCTGGTCCTTAGACGCGACATTTTCGCTACTCCAGAAGTTGAGCGCCGCCTACCCTACAGCATGTTCCAGAAGAAAAGGAAAATGATTGTTGTGGACGTTCGTAAAACCTACACCGCTGAGGTAGCCGACTATTTCCTTCAAGTCGAGCCAAATAAGGATTACGAACTCTTGCAAGCCTTTCGTATGCTTATACGAGACGAGGAACTAGACGTCGACGAGGTTGCGGGAGTACCAGTAGAAATCCTTGAAGAAGTTGCCGACATCATGGTGGGATGCGAGTTAGGCGTCTTATTTTTCGGAGTGGGCTTAACCATGAGTGAAGGAAAACTCAGAAACATTGACGCAGCGCTTTCCCTGACTCGAGATCTAAACCTACGCACAAAGTTTCTCATCATGCCCATGCGAGGACATTTCAACGTCACCGGAGCCAATGTCGTATTCACGTGGCAGACTGGATATCCCTACGCCATCGACTTTTCGCATGGCTATCCCCGATACAATCCAGGCGAAACTTCAGTAGTCGACATATTATGCCGTGACGAAGCCGACGCCAGCCTCATCATCGCGTCGGATCCGGTTGCCCACTTCCCTCTGCAGGCGGCTCAAAATCTGGTTAAAAATCCCCTCATCGCCATTGACCCAGAAGTAACTCCCACAACGTTAACGGCGGACGTAGTGTTTCCTTCAGCTTTCGTAGGAATCGAAACTGGGGGAACAGCCTACCGCATGGATCATGTTCCCTTACCGCTAAAGAAAATAGTGGAGCCTCCTAAAACCTGTCTTCCCGACGCAGAAATACTGCAGAGAATTCTCCGCGAAGTTCGCAGATTAAGGAGGACCCAAAATTGACAGAACTCATCATTAAAAATGGAATAGTTTACGACCCCCTCAACCGCATAAACGGAGAAAAAATAGATATCGCCATCAAGGACGGAAAAATCATTGAAAAAGTCGACGAGAAAAAGGCAGAAGTGATAGACGCCTCAGAAATGATAGTACTGCCAGGCGGAGTTGACATCCATTGCCACATCGCCGGCGCAGAAGTAAATTCTGGGCGTCTCCTACGACCAGAAGATCATTTCAGGGATGTGGAAGCGAAAACAGCTGTGACTAGATCGGGCGTGGGCTATTCTATTCCCTCAACTTTCACAACTGGCTATCGCTACTCCAGAATGGGCTATACGACGGTGATGAATCCCTCGATGCCTCCCCTCGAGGCTCGCCACACCCATGAAGAGCTTGACGACACGCCCATGGTTGACAAGGCTACTTATCCCCTTCTGGGAGACTGGTGGTTTGTCCTAGAACACCTGCGAGACGGCCTAATAGAAGAGTGCGCCGCCCACGTGGCATGGATGATGACTGCCACAAAGGGATACGCCATAAAAATCGTCAATCCAGGCGGCTTAGAAGCTTGGGGCTTCGGCAGAAACGTCAGAAACATCGACGACTCTGTTCCATACTTCAACATTACCCCCAGAGAAATCCTTCGAGGCTTATGCAAAGTAAACAAGCTTCTCAACATGCCCCACACAATTCATGTACACACAAACAACCTTGGAAAGCCGGGAAACTACATCACAGCCCTAGAAACGATGAAGTGCGTCGAAGACTTGGCAGAAGGAAACCGACCCGTTATACATATCACCCACTGCCAGTTCAGCGCCTTCAAGGGCTCAGACTGGCGAACAATGAATTCCGGGGCAGAAGAAATTGCAAAATACGTTAACCATCATGATCACGTGACTCTCGACATGGGACAAGTAATCTTCACGGACACAACCACCATGACGGCTGACGGGCCGTTTCAATATGGTCTTTACGGCCTGACTGGAAATAAATGGGTTAACCACGATGTAGAAACCGAGACAAGCTCAGGTATTGTGCCCTTCAGATACAAGCGCAAGAGCGCCGTCCACGCAACTCAATGGTCAATTGGACTTGAACTTGCCCTTTTGATTAAGGACCCGTGGAAAATTTACATGACAACCGATCACCCCAATGGTGGTCCTTTCACCTCTTACCCAAGCATCATCACATGGTTAATGAGTCGAGTGGCAAGGAAGAAAACCATGGAGAAAATCAGTAAACGGGCTAGACGAAACAGCTTGCTTCCCAGCATCGATCGAGAATACAGCTTTTACGAGATAGCCATCGCCACGCGCGCGGGCCAAGCAAAGGCCCTCGGCCTAACTCAGAAGGGACATCTCGGAGTGGGAGCGGATGCCGACATTGCCATATACAATGTAAACCTTGAATCCATTGATCCTTCTAAAAAGTATAAAACAGTTCGAAGGGCTTTCAGAAGAGCGGCTTACACTATTAAAGGCGGCGAAGTCGTTGCAAAGGATGGACAGATCGTAAAGTCGATTTTTGGAAAGACGTTCTGGGTAAACGTTAAAACTTCGTTGCCAATGGAAATCAATGATGATTTGAAACGAAAATTCAGGGAGTACTGGACCGTGGAATACGAAAACTACCCCATCCCAGACGACTACCTACACGTTCCAGCTCCTATAGCAGTTAAGGCGGAGGTTTAAAAATCGTAATCACATTATATCCAAAACGCTTATTCAGGGTTCCCGTGGAGACGGAGTCCATTAGTCCTGACGCTTTCGCTGAGAAATCAGTTAATGAAATAGCTTTGCTGCAGGTTTGGGAGGGAAATCGAAAACGAACCCTCGGCGACCTCTTCAAAATAGAGCAGAAAGCTGAGTCATCAGAAGAAGTAACCATAAGAATCTCAGGAGATGTCAGCAAGGTTAGAAGAATAGGCGCTAAAATGTCTATGGGTAGAATAATCGTCGAAGGCGACGCTGGCATGCACTTGGGCGAAGAAATGAAGGGAGGCAACATAACCGTGACTGGCAACGCTGCTTCATGGGCTGGCTCCATGATGAAAAATGGAACCATCGAAATAAAGGGAGACGCAGGCGATTACATTGGAGCAGCCTATCGAGGAAGCACCGAAGGAATGGGTGGAGGAGAAATCATCATACACGGAAACGCTGGAAACGAGGTTGGGTGCTTCATGAGGAAGGGAATCATCAAAGTTTACGGAAACGTCGGACACTTTGCCGGCATCCACATGAGAAACGGAACCGTCATGGTTCAAGGTAACTCGGAAGGAAGAGTTGGCGCCGAAATGACTGACGGGAAAATCGTTGTATGCGGTTACATTCCGTCAATACTTCCCACCTTCACCATCGACAGCATAAGACCAAGGGTCAAAATCAACAAAGAAGAGGCTAAAGGACCCTTTTACCGATTCATAGGCGACCTCGCTGACAACGGCAACGGAAAACTATTTGTTTCCCAAACCAAAAATCCGCATTTAAGCTTCTACGAACAATATCTATAACGCAAAAGACGCTTTGAAATGAGGGAAGAAGGCTGTCCAAACCACGATTAAGCGTGAACCGTATCGCATGGACCCTTGCAAAGAAACTTCGTGACCAAGCCGAAAAGTTTGGGGTTGCCATCAAAGAAACGAAGGCAGGCGCAACTTTGATTGACGCCGGAATCGAAGCCAAAGGAGGACTCCTTGCAGGCAGAATCATAACAGAAATCTGTCTGGGAGGATACGGCAAAGCAGAGATTTTCTGCAGGCAATACGACGACCTTGAGCTTCCCTCCATCTTCGTCTATACGGATCATCCGGCCATAGCCACATTGGGTTCTCAATTTGCTGGTTGGCAGGTTAAGGTTGGGAAATACACGGCTATAGCGTCTGGTCCGGCTCGGGCTTTGGCTCTAAAACCCAAAGAACTCTACGAAAAGATAGAATACAGGGACAAAGCGGATGTAGCCGTACTTGTGCTTGAAACAGCCGGGGAGCCGCCTGAGGAAGCAATAACTTACATTTCCAATGAATGTAAAGTGGAGCCGAACTGTTTATTCTTGATTCTTGTGCCAACTTCAACCGTAGCAGGGTCCACACAAATTTCAGGAAGAATCGTAGAAACAGGGATGCATAAACTTATGGAATTGGGTTTTGATCCAAAATTGATTACAAGTGCATGTGGATACACGCCCATAGCGCCAGTTCACCCAAAGTTTGCCCAAGCTATGGGAAGAACAAATGATGCCATAATGTACGCTGGAGTTGCCTACTACACCACAAGCTACGACGACGATGAAAGGTTGGGAAAGCTTGTGAATAAGGCGCCTTCTTCAGCCTCCAAAAGCTACGGTAAACCATTCTTTGAAATCTTCAAGGAGGCTAACTACGACTTTTATAAGATTGATCCAGGCTTATTTGCCCCAGCCGTCTTGATTGTTAATAACACCAAAACTGGTAGCACATTTAAAGCAGGGAGAATTGACGTGGAAATATTTAAGCGGTCAATAGGGTTCTAGCCAAACCGTTACCTCGACTTCCATCCCATCCTTTAGGTTAAGCGCCTTCCGCAGATTCACTGGGGCTAGTATTTCCAGAACATCACGTGGATAGCCTCGGACATCAGGCACGACAACAGCGCCCCAAACCTTTTCCATCACTAACGCCTTAAAACACCTTCCACCATGGAAACCTTCTTGGGGCTCAATCTTGATGCCTTCTGCCTTCCGCAGATCCTCCTTTTCCATTATAGATGTCAGTTGCAAGTTCAAAGTTCCTGGGTAAGGACTAAAACCAAGCTTTTCCTTGAATTGTTTCTTGGCCCATGGAAGGTTGACGAAGAGGCTTCCTGTTCCTCCCCCGCTGAAAACTCTTCCTCTCAGGGTTATTTTCCTCACTCGAAACACCCAAATAATGTTTAAGATATGTTTTGCTCTCTTAAAACGGTTAGTGAAATTTTCTTTATTTACGCATTTTCGAGTAGTTACTCTTAAATAAGAAGCCTGACGCATAAAGCTTTCAAAACTCGCAGGATGATTAAGAATGGACCCAAAAAAGATAGCATTCATATCATTGATGGGAGCCCTCGCAAACGTTCTATTCCTAATTTCATATCATATAGGGCCTATCACCCATGGAGTTGCCCTTGACCTCTCCCTATTAACCGTATTCATAGCAGCTCTATACGGAGGACCCGCAATAGGCTTTATTACCGGATTGTTCGCAGGAATTTTTCCAGGAATTTACTTCGGACCTTTAGGTACCGGTTCCTGGCTCGGCATAATAGGACTGCCTATTGGAAAGGCGTTAACTGGACTTACAGCAGGTTTGCTCTATAAAGGTCTCGGTATGGGTCAGAAGTATCGTAAATCAGTTTTGACCGTTCCCTTGGTACTTGTTTCCTACATTCCAGAGTGCTTATTTACAGTCGCCTATTTTATAAGTTTATTACCCTATTTCATAGGAGGCGGCGGCATCGGCATACTTGTATTTGTGTTACCGAAAGCATGGGCAGAAATAATCTTCATGAGCTTTTTCATGGCTGCCCTACTAGGAAACCATGGTTTCAACACCTTTATCGCCACCTTCTTTGCCAGCTACAAAACTGGATCAAAAACTTAATCTTACCAAAGCAGTCGATACTACGTGTTTGTTTCCGCAAAGCATACAATTTATCGTAAAGTTATAAAACGATACTTTCGTCCAGCTCTAAAACTTCTGGAAATAGGAGAAAATAAAAACGACGAATCAGTTTGGAGATTGACGGAGGACTCAAATGTCTCTAAACCTTCTCGATGTAATTAAGAATCGTCGCAGCGTTAAAGAGTACTCGTCCAAAGAAGTTTCTAAGGAAGTTCTTTTCCGAATTTTGGAGGCGGGTAGATGGGCTCCTTCTGCTCACAACGCGCAGCCGTGGCATTTTATAGTGATTAGGGATTCTGCCCTGAAACAGAGGCTCGCTGAGGACATGGCTATTCGCTGGAACGAAGATATGAGCAAAAATGGAGTTCCGAAGGAACATCGCGAAAGCCTTGTCAAAGCTTCTGTTGAGCGGTTTGGGAATGCGCCTGTTGTCATCGTTGCGTGTTTGACCATGGAGGGCATGGATGAATATCCAGACGACCGCCGAAAGAAAATTGAGTATGTTATGGCTGTTCAAAGTGTTGCAGCCGCTATTGAAAATATGCTTTTGGCTGCCCATGGCGAGGGCCTAGGTTCATGCTGGTTCTGCGCTCCGCTTTTCTGTCCAGACATTGTCAGAAAAACTTTGAAAATCCCCAAACATGTTGATCCCCAAGCATTGATAACCCTGGGGTATCCAGCCAACAAGCCGAATCCTCCGCCCAGAAAACCCTTAGAAGATGTTGTACATCAAGACTATTGGGGACATTCTATATGATCACGGCGCTGGCGGGAGGCGTTGGAGCCGCTAGATTTCTTCAAGGCCTAGTAAAGGTTGTTTCTGAAGAGGAGATAACCGTGATTGTTAACACGGGCGACGACATCGAACTGTATGGTTTGCATATTTCGCCAGACCTGGACATAGTTATGTACACTTTGGCGGGCATAGTTGATGAGGAAAAGGGCTGGGGTATTCGAGGAGACACCTTCCATTGCCTTGACATGCTAAGGAAGTATGGACACGAAACATGGTTTAATCTGGGCGACAAAGACTTTGCCACCCACATCTACAGAACCCACCTTTTAAGAAGCGGACTCCCCCTTTCTAAGGTTACAAAAACACTTTGCCAAAAGTTGGGGCTAAAAGTAAAGATTTTACCCATGACCGACGACAAGTTCGAAACAAAAATTGTGACACCAAAAGGCGCAATGCACTTCCAAGAATACCTCGTGAAAAGGAAGGCTCAAGACGAGGTGATTGACGTCCTATTTGAAGGAGCAAAAGAAGCGAAGCCAGCTCTCGGAGTCGTCGATTCAATATTGAACACGGAAGCCGTTATCGTCTGTCCCAGCAACCCAATCGTTAGTATAGGCACCATCCTCTCCTTGAAGGGCATCAAAAAAGCGGTGGAAGAAACCAAAGCAAAAGTGGCGGCGGTGAGCCCCATAGTGGGCGGTTCCCCAGTTAGGGGACCCGCAGATAAGCTGATGCGAGGTCTCGGACTAGATGTTTCTGCTTATGCTGTTGCTGATCTATATCGAGGCTTCCTTGACGCCTTTGTCATTGACCAAGCGGATCGAACGCAAAAGGAACAGATTGAGAAGCTTGGACTGCATGTGGTAGTAACCGACACCATTATGAAAAGTTTGGATGATAAAATTCGATTAGCTAAGGTTACTTTGGGGTCAGTTGGAGTGAGATGACCAGAAAGCAGATGGCTGTTTTCGTGATAATTCCAGTCAAGAAATTGGACGATGCGAAGAGTAGACTCTCCCCCCTATTAACCAACGATGAAAGAAAACAGTTCTGCCTCAAAATGCTAGAAGACGTCCTAAGAACCGTGAAATCCACAGGACGTATCAATCAAACAGTTGTGGTCAGCAACGATCCAGAGGTGTTTCATGTTGCTGAAAACTTTGAAGCAACCTATCTTAAGGAGAAAAAAGCTGGCCTGAATGAGGCTGTTTCCGAGGCCATCGACTGGTGTATTGACAGGAGAGCAACGTCTGTCCTCGTTCTTCCAGCCGACATTCCACTAATCATGCCTACGGATTTGAATAGGATGCTCGACTTGGGGGAAAAGGCTTCAATGATTATTTCTCCTTCTAGAAGCGGAAAGGGAACAAACGCCTTGTTACTTACTCCGCCTAACGCCTGTCCGACATTCTACGGGCCATGTAGCTTTCAAAGGCATCTAGAGGAAGCCTCGAAGCGAAGGATAAGCTTCCGCAGGTTTGGGTCTCATAGGATAGCTTTGGACATCGACACGGTTGAGGACCTTACAGATTTTATTTCAACAAACGCAAAGGAGACGTCTGCCTATAAATTTCTAGATAAAATAGAGATTCCCAGCAAGCTTGCCCATGCAAAATAAATCAAATCTTTTGTTTGCCTAAGACGATTCTGAAGGTTCCATGTTTTGGGCACTTAAAAAGGCCTATATGGAGTTGAAGTTTCTTACCTTTCTTGTCTGGGCGCCCAGCCATCGTCCAAGTCTTTTTTGGCTCGACAACTTCTATTCCACATTTAGGGCATTTGGCGCTATCTCCAGTTGCCATGAAATACATTCGCCCTCTAACAACCTTCATTTTTACTTTTCCTTTCCTTACCAAATCATAAAGGAATGCGGTGAAGTCTGCTATGGCGAAGGTCGACATCTTAGCGATTTCTGGAGTGCCGAAATCGGTGTGTAGGTGCACTCCGCCCATTATTTCTTGGGACGTGAAGGCTCCTTCTTTACGTTCGTTCAGAAAGGAGATTATGGCGTCTTCCACGCTACTGTAGAGTTTTCCAGCTTCAAATTTTTCTTTATCTATGGGCATGGAGACTACTCCTCGTTAGCTAATTCTTGCCATTGGCTGCCAAGGGCCTTGCAGTAGTACACGGCATCAGCTCTGTCAAAACCTCCTTTGCCTACGAGATATTTTACACAATCCTCTAATTCTGTCACATTTTTTGTTTCATGTTGTTTAACATGTGAGTTCCCATGTGGATTCGTTGATCCTCGACCAATTGAATACCTCTTTACTTCGCTGTTTTTCTCTTGAACATAGATTCCCTTAAGTTGATTCATGTATACTGCTTTTTCCAACGCGTAGTGAATCCCTAAGATCATTCCGAGGACCAGCAACGTGAATCCGCTAAACTCTAAGGATAATCCTAGGAGGCTGGAAACGTGAGGCATAATTTTGTACGGAAAGAAAAAGAACCAGTCAAGATCCTCTGCCATTATCATGGTTGTGATGACTCCGCCTACAAAGAAAATTGCACCAGCCATGAACATCAAATACGCGAGGGTTTCGTTATGCCGAGATTCTTCAACCTTCTCATGTAGGTAATTCATACCAGAAACTCTGTGATTCCACTTGTTTTCCAACATTGTATCCCTATCCCTCGAATAGAGTGTTCGGTGCCATTTCAATATAGAAGATTAAGGAGGGGCGTATTAAGTCTTACTATATACGAATCCATACTGCGAACTGCCCTTAACGATTTAAAAGAAGACTTTAAAATCAGAAAGCTGAAATTAATGTTAATGAATGACGTTTAAAAAGAAGAGTGGAATGAGCGTCATGTCTGAGACAGTTGAGATACCACTTAAAGATCTCAGAAAATGGTTAGAGCAAGAAACACTTTCCATAATTGAACCCCTCAAGGCTGAAGGAAAGACTTTGCTTGACGATGTTAGGGGCAAACTGGATGATGTTCAAGAAAATTGTGACAAATTGTTGGAAGCCGCTGAAAAGGAGATGACGAAGGGCCTCCGCAAAACATATCGTCGAGCTAGGATACTGGCCAAATTGGCTAAAAACTTCTCAGAAATGATGGACAAAATCACCATTCCTGATCAGATTTCAAGCGAGAGCCTTCACATAACGTGTGAAGATTTGGGAAAAATACTGGCAACTATGGGGCGAGAGAGGTGGAAGTGGTTCCCCGTAATTTCACCCTACTTCATAATTGACCGCAGAAGATTTGACATCGCTTTAAAGAAGGCGACAGATTCGCTTAAGGAACTACGCGACTTTTCATCAGACAAATACGCAAAGGCTGAGACTGTGGAAAAAACCTTTTCTATGATCGAGAAGCTTCATCAATCGTCAATGGAGTTAGATGAAGCTAAAGAGCTTATGATGAAAACGGAATTGAGAAGGAGAGCTCTTGAAAAGAAGATGACGGAAAATCAACAGAAAATCACGTCAATCAAAAGTAAAAGTGAGGTAGTCGAGCTCGTCCGAATAAACAAAGAAATCGAAGAATTAGAGAAGAAGGTAAAACATAATTTGCGCTACCTTCAAAAGCCTTTTCTCAAATTCCAAACCTTGGCTATGGGTCCAGGTCATCCTCTTCCCCCAGACGAATTAAAGAAGATTGGTGAATATTTGAGTGACCCTTTTGAGGCTTTTGCGACCGAAACGGAAGGATATCCTACCCTCAAAAGGATTCTTCAGAAGATGGAAGACGCGATAGCTAAGGAGAAACTGAAACTTAAGAGCAGTCGCTTAAGAAAGGCTAAAGACCAGATAGATAGCGTTCTCAACAAAGACTCTTTGGCTCCTCTGCACCAGAACTGCAAAGAAATCCTCGCCCAAAGACAGCAGCTTTTGACGTCAAGGATAATAGCTAATTCTAGAAGCGAGTTGAAGCAACTTCAGGAAGATTTGAAAGAGTTGCTGAAACGGAAGGAACTCGTTGACTCAAGAGTCGCTGTGTTAGAGAGCAAAATAAGAAAAACGTTGGAAAGGATTGAAGAACAGAAAAAAGAACTGGAAAAAGCCATTATGGAACTGACAGGCAAGAACATTCAAATCGTATTGTAAGTCAATCTAGGTCATGGGGAAGAACCAGCCGTTTCCCGTTTTCTTTTTGAGAGTCTAACTAACAAATCAAAAGCCCCCTGTTCTTCTTCAACAGGTCTCGTTTTTAGGAATTCCTCCCTAACAGCTCCTTGAAAGAGTTCTTCGCCCTTTTTGGTGCGTAGTATGGTAAATGTCCAGTCACTTAGTCCTAAGCCGCCAACCGAGATGTCGGCGAGTTCGGCGGAGAAGTCTGTGCATAACGTGCAGCCCTTGCGGGTATATTGTTTTGCCTCTTTCAATGGAATGACGTGGGTTTCACCTGACTTCGTAGTGACTAAAACCTTCGCTTTGATGTTTATCTTCTTAATATTGTTTAAATCTATTCCGAGCTTCTCTTGGATGTGCTTCTCCATTAATCCTTCATAAGTGAAGCTTTCGGTGCATAATAATCCGATAGCTAACCTTAATGGGTTAACGTATTCTAGGAGGAGCCTCTCAATTTTTCGTAAGGCGTGGATTTGACAAGGCGTGCCTACAAAGGCTAGACGCCTTTTGTCTTGGCTGATTCCCTCTTGGAAAGCGAGGAGGTTCGGCGAGTAGGTGTATCTTGTTCCAGCACACTCCAAAACCTCTTGTGGAGTCGTCACCAGCCTTGGAACAGGATAGAATGGCTTGTTTTGACTTACTCCTGATACAGCGGCTCCATCAATTATTCCCCTTTCTAAGGCGTAGGTAAGCAGAGCCGTGACTACTCCTCCATCTTGGCAGGTTTGAAGGATTTTCTCATCATTGGCTTGCGCGATGACTATGCGCTGGTAAATGCCAAATTCTTCTTCAGGCTTCCTTTGCCTTCTGAAGACTGATTCTTCTAGGGCAGGAAACGTGTACTCGTATTGGGGACACACAATCACACAGATGCCACAGTTTGCACACTTCTTAACCGGTTTTGGCTTTCCTTCCACATACTCTAGGCAGCCAACGGGACAAACAGTGACACAAGCGGAACAGCCGATGCATTTTTCGGCGCGAACAACTTTTACCAAGATTTCTCCAAAACTCAGCAGTTTCGGAGGTTCCATCATCTTTCCCCCATTTGTGAGTTAATGTAGTAATTCACTAAGCAATAAAAACTTATAGTCTCGACCACTTTTGCTCTTAATTTCTTGGCGGTTTTAGGTAATGTTTAAAAGGATCATAGGCTGATGACCGCAACTGGTGGCGAAATTTTTGAAGTGGAAAAAAGAAAGAGGGGGAGTTTTTACTTTGACTTTGCCTTTGGTGTTGGAGGCGTTTTCCTTTGGATCAGTATTGCTGAAATCCAGGCTCCTATGGCGGCTATTAGCGCTAGTATCGTGGAAGCCACTGCAAGTTCGTATCCTACTGGAACAGTTTCTGCTTGTATGTCGCTGACATCTTCCTTTATTGTTCCTATGTCGGTCTCCATGGTATCCAGGTTTCCATCGATGCTGGCAAGTCTATCGTTGATGTCAGTTAAATTACCTATGATGGTAGCTATTTCTCCTTCAATGTCTTCCAATGTAGGGTCCTCAACTATTGTGAGGGAAGCCGACGCCAGTTCCTCGCCGAGCGTTAGTCCACCGTCTCCAGATACGCTGTAAGCCGTAACCGTGTAGACTCCAGGTTTCGTGACTGGAACAACGAAGGAATATTCGTATGATCCATACTCGTCAGCGAATAGTTTTTGACTTCCAAACTCAAACTCCATTAGATTAACCAGGAGGTTATCTTCTAAGTAGAGGAATACAGGCTGGTTTGGCGGGAAACCTGATCCCTTGGCAGTGACTGTAGAGGAACCGAATGTTGTGCTTGGCTCTAACGTCATGACTGGAGATGGCACCAAGAATGGGGCTGTAGCTGAATTTCCGTCTTCATCGGTAGCTTTGACAGTGTACGCTCCATCAGGCACCTCTGGAACAAAGAACAAAGCGGGCATCCACATCATTCCAAAGGAACCGTCTGCCCATGTCGTGACTCCCCAGTAATTAGTTACGTTGATCGTATCAAATTCTATTGTAACATTAACAGATGGTGAAAATCCTGTACCAGTGACAATAACCAGAGTGCCTGGGGGACCACTTGTTTTTGGGCTCAGTGTAATCTTTGGAATTATGGTGAATAACGCTGAAGCATTATTTGTTCCATCATCTGCCGTGACAGTGTATGTTCCATTTGGTGTTGAGGGGACACTGAACTTAGCTTCAAAGGAACCTAGCATATCTGTTTCCGGTTGCGGCGTTGGCGTCACATCGTCTGCGTCGAAAGTGAGAGTTATTAGCGCAGAAACGTCAAAACCATAGCCTTTCACAGTTACATTGTCCCTGCATGATCCCTCCACAGGATCCAGAATGATCTTAGGTTGAACGGTGAATGTGTCTGAAGCCGTTTCCCCGGTTTCTACGTCAAGCACCATTATGTCATAGATGTCAGCGGGTATGGCCGGCACAGTGATATTAATGGAGTATTCTCCAGTTTCGTTCGCCATTGTTGTTGCCAGGAAAATGAAGCCTACCAAGAAGATTCTTACTTCACCGTTAGAGGAAGCGTTTAGTCCAGACACGGTCATAGTGCTTTCAACAGGTCCGCTAGTCGGCGAAACCGTGACGGTTATGGCAGGGCTCGCTTTGACAGAGGCGATGGTCGAAGTTGCTGTAAGCATCATTCCAACCAAGATGGCG
>Ga0315314_1000353_pt1 | contig 54330 bp, 46 predicted proteins | sample TDP9_MG_FD_203631 | JGI IMG/M metagenome (GOLD analysis project Ga0315314, IMG submission 203631) | Freshwater sediment microbial communities from Lake Towuti, South Sulawesi, Indonesia - TDP9 | ecosystem: Environmental > Aquatic > Freshwater > Lake > Sediment | place: Indonesia: South Sulawesi... | reverse complement strand
TTGAACTCCTTCTTGTTGGTCTCGTGAAGTAGTGCGACGAAGGAGAAAACCGACAGAACCAGGGTGAAAAGGATGGTTTGACTCGGATAACTCACGTCGTTGAGCCATCCCATGGCAAGAGCGGTCAGGTAAGTGGTGCGTCGGCTGTTCTCGAGGACCCAGATCCACTGTGTGGAAGCCGATGAAGGTTCCAGCAACCATGAGACCTTGGAGGGTATCCAACGCAACTCCTGAGAGTAGAGTAGAACGCCCTCCATCAAAAGAAACGCGAGCATAAGCACCGAGTACTTTAGACTGGGTCTTTCCATCAGAAAGAGCATCAGGATATAAACGACGATGATGAACGATGCCGGCAACAGATAAACCCACGCGAAACCTGGTAGCATCAAGAAGAGGAAAATGGATGCCAACGCAAGGTCCCTGAGGGGGAAAGAACCCGCTCGTGCAACCTTCACACCCTTACGGATATGGTAGAGAAAGAATGGAAGGAAGGCGTAGATGAACCAAACATTGTTACCAGTAATAACCCAAACCAAAACGTAGGAGTTCAAGGAGTAAAATATCACAGCCAAAAACGGCGCCGGTGAGCCCCTGAGCTCCTCATCGTAGATCTTTCGAGTGAAGAGGAGCATCCCCAGCCCGCCCAAGAAGAATAGGAAGACGTAAAGGACGTACTGGGACCAACCGAGGCTTAGATTCAACACGGTGCGCAGAATGTATATGGAGCCGATATAGGGCATCAGAGAAAAACTGTAGAAAGGGGGCTCCCCGGTGCCATTCAAGTCGCACCAGGCGTACATGTGCGTCAGGTAGTATTGAGGGTTAAAGGGGAAGAACTGGTCGACCTGGTAGAGCATGGACTTCTGGGGGGAACCGAACCATTGATAGACCATGACCACCGATATCGCGAACCACGCCAGCGACTCCCAGAGAAAAGCGTTCCTTTGTTTTATCATTGTCCAGCATCACTCAGAGTTTCATGAGCGCGCCAATTAACCAGCTCACATGCGAGAGATGAATAATCGCGTTTTCCACTCCATTTTCACCGTACGCCTTCTATCTCTTGAACTTTTTAATTGACTGACCCTTCGTGGCCAAGACTAGTTTCGTTTATCGCTCCAACTTTATATCTGGAACGCTAGCAGCACTTACCTAACCAGCCGGTTGACCACATAAGTCAATCCATATGTTAAAAGGACTATCCAGCACGCGATTGGATGAAAAAACCACGCCTTATCCGGAACCTTTTTGTAGCCCTTGGTTAAGTCCCAGATAAGAGGAATCAACAGTAAATTATAAAGAATGAATTTGAGAAGATTCACTCGATTCAAATGTCTCCAAGGGTACTTTCTCATTCCAAGCTTGTCAAAGTACAAATAATCGTTGATTCTTCTATAGGTTTTCCGAATGAATACTCTGATGTTATTTGCAAAAAGATGGACTATTCCAATCTTAACTTTAGCTAAATGCTTCCCTGCAACCACAAACTGGTGAACAACATCTATATCAAAGTAGAACGGCTTATAATCAACATCCTTCAATGCCTCTGCCCGAACCAAAAAGCCGTCCGCGCCCATACCCGGAACGTCCATTTCTCCCATCAGCATCTTCAAGTAACCCGCTCTATCCTCTGTTCTCGCAGACATCTCAGTCCACGTACCCTTAAAGTGGCAGTATCGGTCAAAGTTTCCCAAGTACACACACAAAGGATCGTTAGATCCAATTAGTGCACAGTATCTCGTGATCAGCGGATCTTCTCGTCTATAGGTGTAATAGAGAGTATCGGCCCCCACTATGCTTGGGTCTTCAAAGGGCTCTAGCATCCTCTTGAGCCAGTCCCGGCGGTCAAGAATATTATCACTATCTATGAAAGCAACTATTTCATTCCGCGCCGCTTCTACTCCCACGGCCTTGCCAGCCTCACCTGTCCTCAAGGGATTCCGCAGAACTCGATCAACACCAAAGGCCTGGGCAACTTCGACAGTTCTATCTCTAGATCCACCATCGACTGCAATTATCTCGAATCTTTTCCGGGGGCAGTCTTGAATCAAGATGCTCCTTAGACACTCACCAAGAACCCTCTCTGAATTAAGCACGGGTATTACGATGCTGATCGTCTTCCCTTCTTCTTCCAATTGTCTAGCCACGACTGAACTAACCAAATGTCCTTTCGGCTGCCTCAACTTTGAAAAGCAGATCTTTACCTATTCGAAACGCTTTTGCCAATGAATAGTATTTGCCCCCAGCGAGGTCTGAAAATCCAACAGCCCGAAGAGCGTACGCCGATATTGAAAAGACATAACCGGCATTCTCCACATATCCAGCCATTTTTCTAAGCCGCATACTCAGCCTGTAAAGCAGATACTGACGCCTCGTGATAAACTTAAGACCAGCCGCCTCGTACCCGCAACCAACTGTGGACACGTCTTCAGGCCTCCTGTGCAACCGCTTAAGCGCGTAGTTCAAGTGCGGAACTTTCCTAGGAGACTCGCCAACGAGTCTCGCTGCCACAACATCCACCGCGACTGGGTCACTGCCACAAAGAATTTTGCCAACGTGCACCGGAGTGCCTTCCAGCGGACCGGGTCCCTCCAGACCCGTGATCCCATCAACGATGCACAAGTCAGGCCAAAACATGGAGTTCACATCGAACAGTGCCTCGGAAAGAAAGGGGTGTAGGCGCACACGAACAGACTTATGTGGCAAACAGCCCCACTGGTTTTTCCAAACACCAGTCATGCGTTCATTCACGTGACGCTTCAAATTGGCTATGGAAACAAAATAGTCCATAAACAAAAGGGTCTCAGGGATCTCAACAGCAGACAGTTTCCCAGCTCTCTCTGGAACAAGCTTAACGGTCCTATCTCTACTCAGGTTTACAAGCCGCACATTGTCATACTTTTTCTCCAGTTCCGTGTACCCAAGCCTTTTGAAGGCCTCATCAGCGGACCTGTCACTGTCGCCCTCAACAACCGTGATCTCACAGCGCGAGTTATGTTCGTTTATGTAACTGACTACAGCGTCAACAATGCTTACCCTCGTCGTTCCGCCTGACTCGGGCGGCATTCTCGCAGAGCAGAGATTTGGCTTTATCACAACCCTTGAATTTCCACGAGGGAAAAACCCGTCCGCCAAATCGATAGCCGAATAGACGGCGCTACGTACGTCCTCATCACTCGCGGCGTCTACAATCGCTACTTTGTATGTCACCCTGGAACCTCCACGAAAGTTCCCCGCCTAAAGGACTCTTTCGCCGCCTCAACAATCTCCAAAGCTTTCCTATCATCATACCCACCGACAGCGGGTTTTTTGTCTTTAGTTATGCAATCAAAGAAGTGTTCGAGTTCTCTTCTGTACGCCATTTCGGACAGAGGAACGTTCGGATTCAGCGCGAACCTTGGCATGATCCTGTGCGGGCCCTTTATTCGGCTTAGTAACGAACCTTCCTTGTACAGCGTAATCGCAGGACCAGATTGCTCAGTGAATATCTTCCCCTTTGTTCCAATGATCTTGGTGTACCGATCAACCGCCTCCCAACTTTGGTAGTTGGGCAGCCAGAAAACCCCTATACGTCCAATAAGCCCGTTTGCGAACTTGAGAATCAAGGTCGCTTCAGTCTCAGTCTCGTGACCACCACTTGAATGCAGCAACGCTGCTACGCTTTCTACACGTGTGTTATCAAAATAGCTCTGAAGCAAGTCTATGAAATGGGTGCAGTAATCAATGAGTATCCCCTCGCTCGGCTTAATCGTGAGAGTCTCACTGTGCATCTCAGCATAGAGCACGTCACCAATCTCATCCTTCCTGATTATCTCCTTGGCCTTCTGATGGTTCGGCAGAAAACGCATTTGATATCCGACCATCAGCTTAACGCCATGTTTCTCCGCAGCCTTTATGATCATATCGTCCTGAGAGGGAGACATAGACATAGGCTTCTCAACGAAAATGTGCTTCCCAGCCTCCGCCGCCCTCATAGCTACCTCAGCGTGTGTAGGGGTCGGCGTGCAAATGAGCACCGCATCAACGTCGCTCTTCTTTAGGACCTCTCCGAGATCGTTACAACGATCATTAACGTTAAATTTCGCTCCAACATCACTCAGCTTCTTCTTATCAATGTCACATATCGTCGTAAGCTTCGCTTCAGGAATAGTCAACAAGTTACGAATGTGTACGTATTCGGCGATGAACCCGCAGCCGATCACAGCCACATTTACACGCTTCATGAGATCGTATCCTAGTTAAGTGCCTTAACGCGTACTTTAGCGTTGGCGCGCGTGGGGCTGATCGTTCTAACCAGTCTAATAGCACGGCGCTTCGTTGAGACGGTGTTTAGGTCCAAGCTTGTAGCAAAGTCTCGGTCGTTTCTCCAAGCTAAGCCTTTCGGTATCCCCCGCTCTCTGCGAACTCTGAAGCCCGGAGGGCCAGCCTCATTCCGGCTCGGATAGCTTCTAGGTAGCGGCTCCTAAGGGCTTTTAGTATCTTGCAAACTGTCGTGGCGAGAACCTTAGATAAAACCGAGGTACGGGCCTTCGCTACGCAAAGGATAGTAAGATCGACCATGGCTCTGTTGAGCTTCGTCAGCCTCCTGAACCAGACGCCGCGTCTGATGGCTCTTCCCTTTAGCTGAGCCAACCCCACCCCTGAGAGTATTCCTAGTATCGGGAGCCCACTGTGGAAGACAGCATCACTTTGACGCTAAAGATAAATGCTCCTTTTCAGGAGCAGCGCCTCACATGAACCTGTCGCTAACGGGATGCACAAACCTTCCGATATATTAGCTCCAATTCATCCGATATTCTCTTCCAAGAGTAACGTTCCTCAGCGAGTCTCCTAGAGTTAGCACCCAAACGATCGCCTAGCTCATCATCAAGCAGAAGAAAATGAGTTTTCTCCGCAAAACCCTCTACGTCCCCAGCAGTAGCCGTTAGCCCGCAATCTTCCTTTCTAACTATCTGACCCACATCGCCGAGATCTGTGGCAACGATGGGTCGTCCGGAAGCCAAGTAGTCGCCAATTCTTCCCGGCCACCTAGCCACATCTTCAATTGTGGCCTCGACCGGTAAAACCAGGACATCAGCGGCCGAAAGGAAGAGAGGAAGCCTCTGGAAGGGCTGACGCTTCACAAAGACCACTTGCTCTCGGATCTTCAACCTTTCTGCGTACTCGACCAAAGAGGGACTGGGTGCAATGCCAAGGAAGACCATTCTGAAGTCTTCACTTGTTTGGAACATCTCTTTCAAACGTCTCGCAACATCCATAAGAAACGAGAGATGAGAGGAAAGACGAGAGGAAGATGGCCACGCCCCGGCTTCGTAAAGCACTATTTTCAAGGAGCGATTCATGCCGAGAACGGATCTGGCGTAATCTTGGTCTATCGGCTTTATCGACTCAATGTCCACACCGCTCGGAAGTAGAAAGACCTTGCTAGGACTGACCCCCAACGATATTGCCCGGTTTGCGAGAACCGTGCTTATGGCTGTTAGTCCATCACCAAGAACAGATACTTTCTCCTCAAGTAGCGTCATAATCGAATGAATCACTGGACCATGTTCTCGGGCTAGACCACCTCTTCCCCACCAATCGTCCCAATCAGTGACAAGCGGGAGATCTCTCGCTTTCACCGCGATCGCCCCAATCGAGGTGCTCGCGTGAGCAAGAGCAAACGCGTGAACAATATCGCAGTCAATCCGTAGACCAGCCAAAGCATTCACAAAGTACCTCAGCACCCTCCCCGCATAGTCGCCATGCCCAATTTCATCCGTAGCTCGCAGATGGGGCGTCCACAACAACCTGACCCCATCAATCTCTTCCCTCCGAATACCAGAGCAAGAACTGGGGTTGGGAGCAATGATAGTAACCTCGTGCCCTCGCCCGACAAGGCATCTGCCCAGATTGAAGCATCTAAGAAAGGTTCCTATTCTCCTCGTATTGTGATTGAAGTACACGATTCTCAAGCCGAACCTTTCCACCCCGTTGCCAAAAGCGCGAGTTTCGGATCTATCGGTAACCTTTCAGCGGCTATAAGGACTTACTGTCAGAAGGCGGCACACTTCGTCTCTTGTCACCCAGCACAGTAAGACAATGCGCTAAAGCGTTCTCAAAGATACGCGCGCTATCATACTCCTTTCCTAGAGAGATCGCGTTTCTCCTTAACTCGAGGAACAGCTCATCGTCGGTTAGCATCCTCGAAGCCGCTTCAACAAGCTCTTTTCCGTCATAGTCGATCACAAGCCCAGCTCTCCTTCTCTCGATCAGAGAGGCTATCCACGGAACACGGGTTATTATTACCGGCAACCCCGCAGCCAAGTAGTCCTTCACCCTTCCCGGATCGGCGAACCTCGCTATCGCGATGTCGTCCTTAGGATTCGGATGATACGGGGCTAGCGCTACCGCGCATCTGCAGAGGAGATCGACGAGCTCCGACCTCGATAGAACGCCCAGGTATCTAGTTCCCTCCATCCGAGTTAGCTTCTCCTCGAACGCATATTTCCGCATGTGCTCCGGAGTCCTCCCAGTCACAAATAACTCTGCGCCTGGAACCTCGGCCAGTATCTCAGGAAAGGAGTTAATCACGAGCTCGGTGCCCTTCGCTGGAGACAGAGCACCTATGAAGACCAGAGACCTCCGAATCGGAGGGTAGATAACCGTCTTGAATTGGCTGGTGTCTACTCCGTGAGGAACGACGAGATTCTTGGTATCCGGGATCCCTTGCATCGTCCTTGCGAGCGCCATCGACTCAGACAGATTCCACACGAAATCAGACCGCTTCGCGGCGGTTATATCTAGGACATGATAGATAGCGTTCTTCACGGGATTCTCAAATCTACGGTCGACTAGGTCTATACAGTAAAATATGGTAGTCTGGACAACGCGAATCTTTCTGAGAAGCAATCCCAGACAGGCGTTAAGGCAATCGAAGCCGATGTAGATCAAAAACCTCCTTCTAAACTTCAAGGTCCAATAGATCGTTAGCGCAGCGTCGACAACGTACATGAGGGTTTCAGGCAGGAGTTTTCTGGGGAATCTTTGTCCCCTTCCCGGGTTGCCCCTGATGTACAACGTTGCGGACGATCCCAAACGCGCCGCGTAGAAGAGGGGGTGAAGTACGACCCCGAGAGTTCTCACCTTCTTCCTTAGAAACGATTCCAGAAATTCCGTCGTAGCATACATTCCAGAGATGTGACTTACAACAACGACATCCAACGTAGAGAGCTCGACCGGATGCCCCCCATTTTCATCCTTGCCGTAGTTCGTCAATCCTCTTCCGACACCCGTTGCTTCCACACGCTTTCCTTGCCTTGCGAGGATAAATGCGGAGCGGTCGGAAACGATCGACTCCTCAACAAAAGCCTGATCAGTGGATCGAAAAAGGGGACCAATCCCTGCGAGCCAGCGGAGGAATGTCTCCCCTGCTAACATAGCTTTGATTCCAAGCACCGTAACATTCTCAAGTAGTTTGCTCCTATAGCGTGAATACCTTCAAGCGCGTCCAATTCGAACCATTTGTACCTTGTAATCTCAGCTGTCGGTGTGGGCGATCCAGATCTCCACTTGGCTGCCATGCAGATTGCTATGTCGTGTCGAGAAGGGAACCTCACGGGAAAAACCCCGATGAATTTCGGCTTAGAGATCTCGAGTCCACTCTCCCGACAATGTCGGAACGCCGTCTGAGCAAAGGACTCCCCACGGAACATTCTTCCCCCTATAAGGGCCCAGATGTTCCTGTATGGTAGGATCACACGCCAACCTAACAAGAATGTTCGACGTCGCCATACGATCGTGTCCACGCATGGAATCGGCATTTTCCTTGTGACTTCGTCCCAGCAATCTTGTCTTATGAGATGTATGCTCTTGGTCACAGGGGTTTCTCCAGCTTGACGTTCCGAGTGTTTCATGAGAACCCTCTCCAAGTTTGGTTTGACTAGCGCGCTTCTCGTTTGCGAAGTATCACTCGATAATCTTCTTGAACCCGTCTTGGGATATCTTGGTTCTGACCGGGAATTCTCTTTGTATGATCTGCAACTTTAAAGTCAACCAACAGGGTTTAGATACGTCGTACTAGATCTTTCCATTCCTTAGAAAAAAATTGAGTCTGAGTCTTTAATCTGCATCATAGAGGCTGCGGTCACAGTGCTCTTCATTAAGGGTTCCAAGACCTCACGATCATACCCCTCTACACCAATCAGCTTTTCTGTTAGAAGTCAGGTCGCAACCTCACACCCAAAGATCGGTTTTTTCGCGGCGTTCGGGGCTCCAACTATGATTTCGTCGGCTGCCCTGACCCTTCTCCCCCACCCGGCTGGGTTTTTAAAGCCTCGAAGCCAGCGACGATACCGTCCACCTCCATCTCCTTTCTGAACCTATCAGATGTCTCCCACTCCAAACCCCACCCTAGCGAAGCCGATCCTACATCCCCCGGAGAATACTATGATCGGCTACTCGCCGTAGAACCCGAAGCCCGACTCCGTGGACAACTCGACTATCGCTCGGACAACGTCCTTCGAGGCGACAAATGAGACCGAAAGGAAGTCCCTGTACCGATCCAAGCCGAGCGGATAGGTTAGGACCCTGTTGACCGGGACCTCAGAGTAGTACAACGGTTGGTTATGCGGCCTATGAACAACCCTGGTCCTCTCAAGTATCAAACATTCGGAGTCGAGCTTCCTTTGAAGAACCTCCGATAGTTCCGACGGGTATCTTGAGATCCAATGCAGAATACGGTCCCAGTCACAATAGTGAACATACTCCCCTCTGCTTGAAAGACCATCTCCAAGGCTTTACGGTAGACACAACCTCGGCCATTCTCCCTTGACGTATACACATTGGCTCCAAGCTCCGATCAGCCTCCTCCTCGCCGACTCGTGAGTCAGCGGAGAAACAGCGACACTCATGCCACTGTACAGCTCACGCAACTTCGAGGTGCAATCCTCAAACATGTACAAGAGTCTAGCATCAGCATCATGATGGGTCGATGTCAGCATTACGTCCATTCAGTATGCCCCGGCGTAACACCACCTAAATGTCAAGAACACTGTCTACACCTTTTTTCTGATAAGCCTGCCCTGATCAGATATCACTCATTTACCAATCGCCTTGGGCTGTCTGGCAGTCGTACCAGAATAATTAAAGCGTGGCACATGACCAAGATCAAGACTTGTCAAGGCTCATAATCGAAGAATCTTCGAGAGATCGGCTCTATGATAATGCACGGCGACTAAGGAAGGACACGTCTAGTGAAGCTGACATTGCCAATGCTCAGATGGATCAGTGTTCTGCTCCTGACAATAGTGGTCACGTTTGAGTTCATACAAACAGCATTCGCTGCGGTCTCCGCAGAAGAGTCCACAGGCATCATCTTCTTCGCAGCCATAGCTTCCCTAATCATCGGTCTACCAAACAAGCGGTATAGAACCCTGACCGGTCTGATGGTGGTTCTAGGTAGCATCGCATCCGTAGCCCTCGCGGGTCTATGGTTAGTAGGCGCGGCTACGGCAGCGGCATTCTTTGTTGTATATGGGCTTGGCGTTTCTCTGATTTTGGGGCGGGAGGATGCCCACCCACTTCTTCTACCTGTGTATGCTTTGTCACATCGCGCTTATTCTGGCGTCCAGAACCTCAGCAGACGAACAGAGCTCAGACTCAGGCTTATGCGGGATCAAATTGGTTCGCGTTTTCCAATTTTTAAGCCAGTGATTTCGTCTATAGGATGGGCTCTGACCGGTTCAGTTCGTTTGGGTTCTTGTATGATGAGAACAGTGATTTTGGTTATAAGTCGGGCTCTCAGCCTTGCCGCCAGGTTAATCTCAGTCGCTCAGAAATTCCTTGCACATACGACTGGGCTAGCTCTCAGCCTTGCCGCCGAGGCAAGAAAGGTCTCTGTGCTGAGCGCGCGCGTACTCTATCATTCGCGAGCGTCAATTCTGTTATGGGCTATCCTTTTCGCATCTGTAGCTTTCTCGCCTTTGGTGGTGACTTGGGGATCCGAGTACGTCAAGAATGGGAGTTTCGATCAAGGATTCGGCGGTTGGACCGTGCCTGGAACAAGGTATCACCGAGAGGGCTTCAGTGAAGATCACTGGACCCGGCCCGAGAACTGCCTAGCCATGACCGTGTGGAGTCAAAGAGGCTTATCCTACGATCGCGTCATGGTCTTCCAGTCCTTGGATGCGGAGTTGAGCTGGGGAACTTGGACTGTAAGCGGCTACATGGGGAACGTCGATGTGGGGAAAGAGTGTGACGCGCTCGCAACATCTATCATCATTGTTCTGAGAGACAACCTCGGGGGGACTAGGTACCTCAAATATGCGGTGTTAGTGGAAGGTGAGCTACACCCAACTCCTACGGAAGCAGTTATTGAGGTTGGCAAGGGTGGACTCATTTTCACGAGAGACCTGATCAGTAGCATACGCGAGGTCTGGAATGCCCCCTACGTCATCGGCTGGAGGGTGACGGGGGTCGAGTTGCTCGTGGAGTTCCGTAACAACTGGGGAGACAATGTTCACCTTGAGGCGGTCTTTGATGAAATCTCCTTGAGGCGGGAGTCCGACTTAAGGTGGCTAGCCTGGCTGGCGAGCCTTGCCCTGTGGTTGCTCCCAGTCACCTGCTTGCCGACGCTGATCTGGGCTTACTCACGAGTGCCAAAGGAGAAGCCTATCTAAGTACCTTCCTCCAAACCCGGTCTCTCTGCCATTTCTGTTGGAGGGTTGTGATCGCGGAACATCCGCGTTTTCAAGATCGGCTTCTCTATCTTAGAAATATTACCTTAGAAAGACCAATAATTGATGGCTACTACACAAGCCGGACGGCCCCTATCAAGACCCCACGTAGGACCTGCGCGGTTAAGGCGACTCGAGGGGTCTTAACCAGCTTAACTTCTCTTGTCGTCAAGCTTACCGCTTTAGGGGGGTAATTTTGAGATTATGCAAATATGTTTATTGTCAATATACAAGGCATAATTGTTTCAGCTGCCTCTTACTTGCGCAAGAAGATGAGGATTCCTGTGGAGGGAGAGATTAAAGTGGTGAAGATACACACGTATTATTTGGGGAACAGTGTGTCTAGGTGGGTTAATGCTGGTCAAGAGGTTATCTCGTTCGCTTCTGAGCTTGATTCTTCGCTCATGCAGGAGAAGAGAAGTTCTTCGTTGGTCCTGATGTTCAAAGAGGTAAGGAGAGGACTAAGAGAAACAGTTGGACCCGACATTTTCGAGGGCGGCGTAGATGATTCTATGAAAATCATCCTAAAGATGTTGGAGCCTAACCCGAGTGCTAGACTATTAGACCTCGGTTGCGGTAATGGAAGTAACACTCTAAAGTTCGCAACAAAAATTGGAACTAAAGAAGTTTGTGGCATAGAGGTTGTTGATGAATCCATAAGAAAGGCAGAATGCCGAGGTGTACATGTGAATAAGGCAGATCTAAACTCTAAATGGCCGGTTGAGTCTCAGAAGTTTGACGTTGTAGTATCGAATCATTCGATCGAGCATGTTTGGAACACAAGATTGTACGTTAGCGAAATTTTCCGTTGCCTAAAACCTAGTGGATATGCAGTGGTAGCGACCGAAAATTTGGCGAGTTGGACCAACATACTCGCGTTACTTGCTGGCTATCAGCCTTTTTCAACTACCAATATCTGTGGTTATTCTCTTGGCAATCCCTTGCGAAATGCAGAAGAGGCTTATGACCGGAGTTTCTTGGAGAAATATAAAGATGCTTGGGGGGGAGGAGCTACGGGTCACATGAGGGTTCTAGCTCACAGAGCCCTAAGAGATCTCTTTCTGATCCAAGGCTTCCGGATAGAAAGCATGAAGGGTGCAGGATATTTTCCATTTAAAGGAAAGTTTTCTCGGCTGCTATCCACTTTAAATCCAAGTCATGCCAATTTCCTAATAATCAAAGTCAGAAAATTGACATAGCAGAAACAAAGCAGGCAAACTTCCGTCAGTAAGTATTAGATGTCGACTAATGACTCTTAGAAAACCATTCCCAGTGTTTAGAGAGTATGGGCAAGAAAGTCGTCAAAAGTAACGAGCATAAAGACCCAGCAACTGAGGCTTATAAGACGATAGAATGACCAGTCAACCGTAAACCGCTAGATCTTGGCGCCAACCTGGTAGCCACCGCAGGGTACCCGTGGGGACCACGATAAGATTGGGGTCGCCTTGCGGGAGGTATTCAAGCCAAACTCCGTTCCAGCGATACACCGCGGCCACGTTCTCTTCTCTATATGCCTGCCCCACCCGTAATGCAGGCGCGTTCACCCATCGGTAGGCCCCGCCGATACGCAGCTCATCATTTGCGATGAACAAATAGCCAGGAAATGTCAAAACAATAATCGCAAGGGCGTAGTACCGCCTTTTTGGGAAACGAATTCTCGGACTAATAGAGCGCCCAGTCCAAGAGCGTATGCTTGTTGAAAATGATAGGACCAGAATCGCCAGAATTAACAGAACATATATGGCCGTAAAGAATATCCCGGCTGGTCTTGCCATAATGAGTTGAAAACCTCTGTAGGAATACTCCATTGGTGGCGGGAGTGTAAGAGATACTATGCTACCAATAAACGAGGCATAGATTAATGATACTAAACCCTGGATGTAAACCGTATCCTTGAGCCTCATACTACACCATTCGCAGAAGGCAGCGAATCCGAAGCCTGCTACGATGGACATCGGAGGGATAACCGGTAGGAACTCCCGATCCCAGATCAACACCTGAAACGATGCAATGCCAACAAAACTCGCGAGAAACCAGATTAGGACCAATATATCGATAGACCGTTTTGAAAATGCTTCTCGATTTCTTGAAGCCTTAATGCCCGATGATAACAACTTAATCAAGCCGAAAGCAAAGAAGCTACTCCAAAGAATCGAGCCATAGGATGCCCAGTTATAGTACTCTTTCATTGGGTCGAGTCCGAACGGACCAAGAGGGTCTGAGGGCGAAAAGCCTACAACCATGTTCCCCTCGGGAGGTGGTCTATCGATTGTTCCCGTGATCACGGGAAAAAGTGATCTATGAGTAGTCACCGCCAGACCGTAGAAGGGGTTTGCTATCCCATCTTTGATGCTGGTCAGCTGCACAGCTTTATTGAAATCCTGCCAGAACTCCCACTCACTGAGGAAACGGTGATAGGGGTCTGGATAGAGGTAAGGATAGGTCCCGACATATGTTGAGACGCATATTGCCAGTATTACAAAAAGACCAACAAGGAGAACTTTTGTATGTGCCCGGAATCCATGCCTAAGTTCGTCTGAGAACCTGAGAGCAAAGTACAAAACGATCGCGATTAAGGTCACGCCGGCAAATTTTTTGCTCCCAAGGGCGAGCCCCAGAGCCATACCTGAAAACGCAAGTGTTAGGAACATTGACTTGGACGCAGTAGAACGTCTGTTCAGCTCCTTAAGAGCGTGACACAGCAGAAGAACCGACAAGATCGAGAAGAATATGCTTGGAGTTTCAGTTTGCGCTCTACGAGCACACGCCAACCACAGAGGGTTATATGCTAGGAATAGCGAGGCAAATAGACCAATCTTCCAGCTACCTAGCTCGCGACCAAGGTAAAATACCAGAACACAGCTTAGGGCACCCAAGATTGCAACTGGCATTCTTGCTAGCCAAAGAATAGCGGTTCCGGGCTGGTACGTAGCCCGAAGAATGTCGTCTGAGTTAACTATCCACTCTCGCGTGAGGTTTTCTTCTCGGTACCCAGCCAGCCAAGGGACAACTCCGATCAGGTATAGACCGACAGGTTCTCTTCGGGCACTTGTTGCGAAGAACTTGCCAGGTTCCTCTGTTCCCCAAGCAGGATCGAGTACCTTTCCACGCGCAATCAATTCGACATACCTCAACCCGACAAAAACATGCACTACCTCGTCGTCAATCATCTTCTCTTGACCCAATCCAGCCAAAAAGGGAACGAATAACAAGGCAAAGAATAGGCAAGTTGTAACTCTGCGGTGGCAGAGTCCTCCAATCGTGTTGAAAAGTGTCTGTCGTAATCCTTGGGAGGCCATTCTAACCTCGTGGTTTTTGTCTTTGTACTATTTCTCTTCTACCCTTCAAAGTAGGCCGGAGCAATCGCCTTGGACATCCAATTCGGACTCCATCCTAACGGAACAGACCTCAACAAATACACACTACTAGACCAAAGTGGTCCTAACTACCACCGAAATATAGATCCGTGAGCGTTGCGCCCTTACTACATATAAAAAGTTAGTCAAACGATCTGGGAAAATCTAATGCCAAAACTACTCCTGGTACATCCGCCCATTTTTTTGAATAAAGAAAGAAGTCCGATAGAGGCGATCCATAGTGTTACTCCACCGTTAGGTCTCGCATACTTGGCAAGCTTCATTCGAGACCTACCGGTGGAAATAGAAATCCTAGATGCTCAACAATCGTCCCTGACCGATATCGAAAGCTTCCTTCAAAGGGTACATCCAGATATTGTTGGTGTAACTGCGACAACTGCGTGTGTGAAGAGCGCCGCTGCGGTTTGTCGCATCGCAAAGGATCGGTGTTCCTCTGTAACTGTGGTTGGAGGCCCTCACATAACAGCGGCTCCAGCGGCAACGCTGGCAGTCTTTCCACAGATAGACGTAGGAGTTGTTGGCGATGGCGAAGAGACTTTCCGGGAGCTTACGAAGAGGCTCTTGTCTAAACATGACTATTCTGACTTGGAGGGGATTGTGTACCGAACCAAGACAGGTGAGGTGGTTCAGACTCGGCCCAAGATGGGCTATCTCCCTCTCGACGCCCTACCTTTTCCTGCTTGGGATTTACTCCCTCCACTTTCCTCATATGAATTTCAACCAGGAGCGTACCAAAGAAAGCCCCACACCATCGTGATCGGAAGCCGGGGCTGTCCTTATAACTGCATCTTCTGTCATGTAGCAAAGTTTCGTTCAAAGGTACGGTTCAGATCTCCAAGAAATATCGTCGATGAAATTGAACAACTGGTCTATAGACACGGGATAAGAGAAGTAAGATTTGGTGACGAGATCTTTACTCTCAACAAGAAATGGGTTGAAAGCGTATGCCAAGAGATAATTGAAAGAGGGCTGGGCATATGTTGGAGTTGCAACACGAGAGCAGACCATCTGACCTATGAGTTGGCTTCGAAGCTAAGAAAGGCGGGGTGCTGGCTAATCGGTATGGGCATAGAATCGGGTTCTGAAACTATATTGAAGAGCATTCGGAAACACATAAAACTTGACCAAGTGAAGGAGAGCATAAGAAGAGCGCATCAAGCGGACTTGCGTGTCAAAGGATATTTCATGATCGGTTTTCCCTTCGAAACTAGAACAGATATTGAGGATACAATTAGGTTCGCGGCTAATTCGAAACTCGACTTTGCGCAGTTTAGTTATGTCGTTCCCTTCCCAGGAACAGACTTGTACGACTTCTGCGTCAAACGAGGATATTTCGGCGAATATGGATGGCTTGACTATGAGGCTTCTCTTTATGATAGCCCTATCTGTGTGCCAGATGGAATGACGCGAGAAGATCTACGTAGTCTATTCAGAAAGGCATATCGAGGGTTTTACCTAAGACCTCAGTATTGGATTCAGCTCTTTACAGGGACACGATCTGTATGCGACGTTAAAAGGTACCTGCGCGGTGCTCTAGCATTGTTCAAAATGTAGACAAAGTTAAAAGTTCTTATCTTCCAAGGCAATGAAATAAGTTTTCGCCTACGCGAAAACATAACACGGAGACACTCGATGAAAACTCCAGACAAGCTCAAGCTGGCTTACAGACTCATCAGATCTAATCCATCATCCATGCCGATCCTCTTACGAAACAGATTCAGGTCGACTTTTAGATCTTGGTATCAATCGTCCGATGGGTTCAGTCCATCCCCAGAAGTTGTGACAATTGAGGTAACCAACAAATGTAACCTTAAATGCTACATGTGTTACCAAGCACGATCGCCCGAAGAAGACACAAAACTATCCGCTTCACAACTGAAGCGAGTTATAGATGAGATGCGTCGCTTCAAGCCTGCCATCCAGATCACTGGAGGCGAACCTCTGCTCTACGATGGAATTCTCGATCTTGTTGGCTACGTGAAGAAAAAGGGTCTGATTTGTATGATGAATACAAATGGGATAGTTCTTGAAGAATATGCGAAACAGATTGTGAAGCTAAGGATTGACAAGCTTGCAGTTTCCCTAGACGGACCTATGGAAGCAAATGACAGAACAAGAGGCATGAGAGGTGCCTATGAAAAAACGATGAGCGGAATAAACGAGCTAGTTAGGGCAAAGTCGGAAAAAGGGTTGAGAATGCCTCTGATTCAGCTTATGTTCACCATAACGAACCTCAATTACGAATACTTGGAGAGCATGGCCGACATAAGCAGAACGCTTTCTGCTGACTTATTATGTGTGAGTCACCTCTGGTTCAACCATCCGAGGGTCCGTGATCGACACAATACATTGTGGGGCAAGATTTTTCCAGCTGCCGAACGGACAGGTGAGCAACAAGCAGAGAACATCGACATCGTGGAATTGGTGCGAGAGATAGAAGGAATCAAAGGGATGAAAGACGCCCCGCCCACAATTTTTCTACCAGACCTAGATCCAGAAGGAGTCAAAACCTACTACCGAGCGCCAGACGTGTTTCTTACCAATGAGACCTGTTTTCACCCTTGGGTTTATGGACGAATATCCCCCGATGGAAGCGTCAGATTGTGCCCCAGAGATATGGCGATAGAATACGTGATCGGGAGCATTGAAGAAGCTGCCTTCATGAAGATTTGGAACGGTAGGAGAGCCATTGAGTTCCGAAGAACTCTGGTTGAGAACGGCAACTTCCCTGTGTGTTCAAGGTGCTGTGGATACTTCAAAGTCTCAAAGGCGCTTACTTGATCTTCCCTTTTCATTGCATACTTCACCGCAACATATACTGACAGAGGTAGAGGAACGAACGGAATTAGCTTCTTTAAGGCAGTCAAGTCAAAGTTCATCTCGCACAACTCCATAATGCGGCGATAGCTCGACACATGTACCTCTTCTACCTGCTTACTCGCAGCAAGAACAAAGCGCCTAAGTTTGGTGATTGCATTCTCGACGGGCAGCCCCGCTAGGAAAAAGCCATCCTTCTTGAGTGTTCTAGTGATCTCTCTGACAGCTAAGTCAACATGCCGCAAATGTTCCAAGACGGAAACGGCGAACTCAAAATCGAAGACGCTATCTCTAAATGGCAGATGGTTAATATCTGCTCTGATCAAGGCACATTCGACGATCTCACTCTTCAGAAAATCCTTAACAAGTCCCAGGTTGGCATGAATGTCTATTGCTACACATTCTCGAGATATTTTGTGCATAGTGGGGATAAGAATTCCACTTCCAGTCCCAATATCCAGTCCGATTCTGCCATTTGAGAACTCCGGGATTAGACTCGAGATTAGTTTAAGTCTCCGAATGTAGATGTTTTTCAGGAAATGCGAATACATCACAGCTGTGTCTACAATCGATGTTACTGGAACTCGTTTCGTGGGCTTTACGAACCTCATAGGTAACGCCTATATCATATGTGTCAAGCTTAGAGCATAAGTGATTTCAGCTTGGGCTCGTCGTGGATGCCTGCGGGTTGGGCCAGAGAAAAAGTCGTCGACTAACGCCGAGTTGAGATTTGTGTCCCGAAAGCCTCTAGAACTTTCAGTTATCTTTCCTGCACTCAATGAAGCCGAAAACCTACCTGAGCTTGTCCGGAGAACCACTGAAACCTTGAATAAACTTTATGACACTTCGCAATGGGAGATGCTAATTATTAACGATTATAGCCGAGACAACACCCTTGAAGTAGCGCAACAACTATTGCGCTCCTACAAGAACCTCAAAATCTTCACGCATCGAAAAAGACGAGGACAGGGAGGGGCATTTGAAACAGGCTTCGCCCAAGCGAGCGGCAGGATAGTAGTTACTATGGACGCTGATCTGCAAGTTTTCCCTGAGGATGTGCCGAAACTACTTTCAAAGATACAAGCGGGGTATGACGTAGTCAATGCAAACCGCTCCCGGGAAATCACAAGAGCTCTTCCCTCAATAAGCGAATTCAGCCTCGTTTTGGCCTCCATGATCTACAACAGATTGATGCGCCTTTGTTACCACATCCCACTTCAGGACTTCGCCAGCAATTTCACCGCTATTCGAGCAGAGTATGTCAATGGTCTAAGATTGGGGCGAAATGATAACCGCTATATAATCCCGATAGTTGCCAAGATCAGAGGAGCGCAAAAGTTGACCGAGGTACTCGTTAGAACCCAAGAGAGGCGGAGGGGCAAGACGAAGTACTCGGTTGCAAAGAAGTTTCTCTTAGGTTTGCCCGAGTTCCTTAACGCGCTATGGAGAATACACTTCAGACCGAGGACTATAGATTCTAACTCATAGAATTCGTGGGTCTACCTCAACGTACTTGGCAGATTAGTAGGAAAGGAGATCGGCAAGGGAAGAATTCTTGGCATTAGTTGTGGTATTGCCCTGTCACCAATCTCAGCCTAGTCTTTCATTCATCATTGGGACTTTAGCACATGGCACTTAAATTCAATCCACAAAAAGGGTCCGAGGGGTTCAGGAGATATCGAAAGAACCGTTGAGTGTGTTGATATAGAATAAATCCTAGAAAAAGAGATTCAACTGTACAATGGGCTACAAAAGAGACATAAAGCTCCAGAAGTATCTTTCCAAGTCTTTCCACGAGCGCACATTCTTCACCAGGTTCAAAATGCAAGAGGGTCTAAGATAGAACTCGCGCATAGCCTTGTACTGAAGATCTTTCATCTCGGTCGGGCTTCTTCCCTGCGGCGCGTAGATTGGAAGGTAGGTTGAAAATCCAGCCATAGCACTAAATCGTGACCAGTCTTTCGCCTCAAAAGAATCCGACTCAAGCGCTTGTCTGTATAATTCTGTGCCAGGATAGGGCGTTGCCAGGCTGAATTTCGCCCGATCCAGGGCAAGTTCCTTGGCAAATTGAATAGTCCGAAGTGATTCCTCCTTGCTCTCTGTCGGGAGGCCCAGAATAAGCGATCCTCTGCATTCTATCCCTGCTTCCTTGGTCCATCTTACGGCAGCCTTCACTTGTTCCAGAGCGATGCCCTTTCTAATGAGCTTCAGCAACCGCTCAGAGCCTGACTCAATGCCATATGATATTATTCGGCATCCCGCTGACCGCATTTTCCTAAGCAACGCCTTGTCCACATTGTCAACACGAGTGGAGCATGCCCAAACCAAGCCTTCATTAGAATATTTCTCAACTAACCTGTCACAGATCTCCTCCGCCCGCTCCCGGTTCACCGTGAAATTGTCATCATAGAAGAGCAGCCCTCTGGCATGATAACGGGTCACTAACAGGTCTATCTCTTCAAGAACCCTCTGGACACTATTCATCCGATACTTGTAGCCCGAGATCAGTCTTGCCGCGCAGAATATACATCGGTAAGGACAACCTCGTGAGGTGATGAGGACGTGAGTAGGTGATCTCACCACGAAATCGGGTTCCGGTCGGTATCTTTCCATTGGAAGAAGATGTCTCGCTGGCATGGGAAGACAGTCTAGACCTTCGATCAAGGGTCTGTCCAAATTGTGAACAATCTTTCCTCCTTCCTTGAAGGACAATCCTTCAATCTCTCTATTGTTGCGCCCTGAAGCTACTTCATGCATTGTGACCTCCCCCTCTCCTCTGACCACTAAGTCGATCTCTTCATGGCGAAGTGCCTCTTCGGGCATCACCGTAGGGTGAGGCCCACCAAGCACAACTCTTGTCCTTTCTGAGGCTTTCTTAACCGCCCTCGCGATTTCGCATGCCTCGTAGAAGTTTGTTGTGACACAGGTTATCCCAACAATGTCAGGACGAAGTCTGGCGACCTTCCTCCTTACTTCCTCTGAACTGACTTGAAGGGCTTGGCAATCAAGGACATCAACACGTACGCCTCTCGGCTCAAGATAGGCCGCAATATAGGCTAGACCCATCGGTACCTCGATGGGTGCTATCCGACCGAGCCTTCCAAAGTGCCGTCCCAAGCTGTATGGCGGATTCACCAACAGTACGCTCTCGGCGTTCATGACACTCTTACCGTTCTAACACATTCGTTTCTACAAGTCCCTATTAGAGGGCTTTCATTTTAGTCCTGAGGACTACAACTCATATACCTCTTAACGTTTGAAAGACTATTCATCTAGGAGTGGAAGGAAAGCTCATTGAAAAAGATACCATTGAGCAGACCTAGTATTGATCAGAGTGACATCGACGCTGTTGTTGAAATCCTCAGAAGTGGGTGGTTGACGAGTGGCCCTAAGTGTGAAGAATTCGAACGAGAATTTGCCAAGTACGTAGGAGCCAAGTGTGCTGTGGCGCTGAACTCATGTACCGCTGCCTTGCATCTCGCTCTTAAATGTTCTGGAATATCCCGCGGAGACGAGGTGATCGTCCCCTCGCTGACCTTTCCGACAACCGCGAACGCCGCCCTGTACCAAGAGGCAATTCCAGTCTTTGCTGAGGTTGACGCCGAAACCTATAACATCGATCCCAACAAGCTGGAAGACAAGCTATCCAAGAAGACGAGAGCCATTATACCTGTGCACATATCAGGCAACCCCTGTGAAATGGATCCCATTCTAGAGATCGCAAAGAAATATGACCTTGTCGTGGTCGAGGATGCAGCCGAATCTCTAGGGTCTGAGTATCATCAAAGAAGAGTAGGGTCATTCGGGATCGGGTGTTTCTCCTTCTTCCCGACAAAGAACATCACTACCGGAGAGGGAGGAATGCTCACGACAAACGACCCTGAGATAGCTGAGAAAGCTAAGATGATGAGGGGGCATGGAATAGCGATCGGGACTTGGGCGAGGGAGGCTTCTAGGAAACCTTGGGAAAGAGTCCAGACAATGCTCGGCTACAACTACCGCATGACAGACTTTCAAGCCGCTTTGGGACTATCTCAACTGAGGAGAGTTAACCGCCTCAATGAGAAGAGGATAACTCACGCCGCCTACCTTTCAGAACACCTTGAATCAATACAAGTCGTCACCCAAAAGGTGTTGCCGAAGTGCAAGCACGTGTACCAGATGTACACTCCTAGGCTATTGAAGGGGAATCGAGATGCTCTCGTCGCAGAGCTTAGGAAGAAAGGACTTGATGCCTCCGTGCACTTCAACCCCCCAGTTCATCTGCAGCCATACTATACTCGCCTTTTTGGTTTCAAAGGTGGAGAATTGCCGACTACCGAAGAAATCTCCAGAACGATTTTTACTCTGCCAATGTTCCCAGAATTGACATCATCCGATTTAGAAAGAATCGTGAACGACGTGCGGAAGGCTCAGGATAAGTCGTCTGAGTCTTAGGCATCGAGATGTTGAGTAAGAGAGTTGAAGTCACGACTGCTGAAGAGAGGTAAGATCTCGGATATTCTGCGTGTGATAAGACTGGAGGCGACGATGAAAATATGGTAAGCGTGGTGACTGGGGGAATAGGTTTCATCGGCTCTCATGTTTGCAGAGAACTCCTCGAAAGTGGTCGAAGGGTAGCCGTCTTCGATAGTGTTGACGAGAAACGATTGCAGTTCTTGAGAAGGCTCAGAATGCCAGACATATCCGACAGAGTGCTCTTCACAAAGGGGGATGTCGCCAACCTCAACCTTGTTCTCAGGACATTTAGGAGACTTGAAGCCAAAGAAATCGTGCACGCCGCGGCCATAACCTTCATCCCCTTCGCAATCGCAAATCCAACCCACACCTTCAGGGTAAACACGCTCGGAACATTCAACATACTTGAAGCTTCACGGCGCCTTGACATCGAAAAAAGCGTCTACGTATCCAGCGCCTCGGTGTATGGAGACTTCAAGTATAGCCCAGCGAACGAAGAGCACCCACTCGAACCGAAGGATGTGTATGGCGCTACAAAAGCTGCTGCCGACAGACTCACCATAGGTTACCACAGAACCTACGGGATTCCTGCAACAGTTATTAGAACAACATCAGTTTATGGTCAAGGAGATTTAGAGAACAGGGTCGTGAAAGAATTCATCGAGAAGGTCCTTAAAGGGGAACCGATGGAACTTCATGGTGGGGGCCTTCAAAGAAGAGACTTCACTTATGTAAAGGATGCCGCGCATGGGATAGTTTTGGCGCTGCAATCCAAAAAGTCGGTGGGAAGGGTCTTTAACATCTCTGGAGGTGCAGACTACTCAATCAAACATGTTGCCCATGTCATAAAGGAGTTCATTCCTAAAGCGGAAATAAAAGAAGTTGCAGCTCGCCAGACAGATGTGGCTAGAGGAAGGCTCGATTTGACGGCTGCCAAGGAAGCGTTCGGATATGAACCAAGATATGCCTTGAGAGAAGGGATCAAGGAATATGTAGACTGGTTCGTGAAAGTGTATTTCCCGTCGTTCAATCTTAGAGTCAAGAACAAGCCAGTTGTCCGGTAGTCCAACGATTCTCTTTGTAGCGCAAAGGGAGGCGAAACTATTAGAATACTATTCCTGAACCGATGGGTTGGCTTTCACATAGGAGGAACGGAGACTCATATAAAGGAGCTTGCCCGACGGTTCGCAGAGAAGGGACATGATGTTGATGTCTTGACTACAGAAGGAAACGCCCTGAAGGAACTCGCACCCTACGTTCGGGTATGGTACGTCAGAAGAAACCGCGGGGAAGTTCCATACGTCCGATCCCTAAGAGAGGACAAGCTACTCCTCGTCTACGCTGCAGCGTTCGCTGTTAAAGCCTCTCTCAGGATGGTGATGCTTCGACTGATCGGAAGAAGATACGACGTAGTGTCCGTCCACTGTACGCTGGAAGCCGTCCTGATGACCGTGCTCAAAGCACTGCTCAGGATACCCTTCGTCTTTGTCTTTGAGGGATACACGGACTGGGAGGCTAGGGCAGCCAAGTACGCTGACCTACAGATAGCCATCTCCAGTGACATCGCGGAAAGGTGCTTCTCAAGGTATGGCTACAAGCCCATCGTCATACCTGTAGGAGTGGACCCGAACAGATTTCGCGTTGATGGCACTAAATTGAGGGAAATGTACTCTTGTGGGGATGAGAAAATCGTCTTAACAGTTTGTAGACTGGATCCGAGGAAAGATATTCCAACCTTGGTGAGAGCCGCCAAACTCGTCTGCAACATAGACAAGCACGTAAAATTCTTGGTGGTAGGTGAAGGGAAGGAGGAAGCAGGAATTAGGAAGCTAATAGATGAGTTGGGTCTTTCAAGGAAGGTCGTACTGGTGAAGGAAGCCCCAGCGCCCCCGGCTTTCTATGCCGCTTCTGACCTCTTTGTCCTCCCTAGTCGTTATGAGGGGTTTGGGATAGTCTTCCTCGAAGCCATGAGCGCCGGGGTTCCCATAATTTCGACAACGGCGCCAGCAATTCCTGAGGTTGTTGGTGACGCAGGGCTACTCGTTCCTCCAAGAAATCCTGAGCTGCTGGCTGGAGAGATCCTGCGTCTTCTCAAGGACGAGAAGCTGAGAAGTGTTCTGGTGGAGAAGGCTTTGGAGAGAGTCGGAAGATATGACTGGAACAGACTCATAACCCAGTACGAGAAGGCCTACGCCTCAGCAATCAAGTTGCAACAGACCTGTGAGCTGGCGAAAGGTCTCCTCAAAGAATAAAGCTCTCCCCAAGACCAGCTCCTTCTGACTTAAGAGAGCCTTATCTGAGAGATTTCGTATATGGCTCTGAACCTCAAGACGTCTTGACCAGACGTATTTGAAATTGACGATATTCCATAGGATAGCCTTGAGGTACGCTACCCCCCTGTCAACCTCCCCACGGGCAGTTTGAAAGAGAACCGCTACCAGCACAAACACCACATCGAGGGGTAGATACCGGACCACATTGTGCAATTCATAGTTCTTGGTTAACATGGCTAGATTATTCTTGCAACCGTGAAACAATGAGCCCAAGGGAGACTTCCTCATTGTGCCTCTTACTGCGTGGAAGACTATCGATTTGGGGACACATACTATTCTGTAGCCGCTGAGTCTGACCCTCCAGCAGAGGTCCGTATCCTCGAAGTATATAAAAAACTTAGAGTCAAAAGCACCAACCTTTTCCAGTACGCTTCTCCGAATGGCCATGGCGGCGCCGACAGCATAGAAGATCTCGTACACTTTGTCGTACTGTCCTATGTCTATCTCTCCTTCACCTTTCCTGTGAGACCAACCAAAGCGATCGATGAAGCCGCCTACGCAGTCAATCTTTCGCTTATCGCTTAGGGACAGCAGCTTGCTCTGAGCTACGCCGACTTTGCTGTCTTTCTCCATCACCTTACTGAGCTCCTCTAGCCATTGAGGATCAACTAGTGTATCCACGTTCAAGAAAACGATGTACTTTCCCCTAGCAAAGCGAAGCCCCACGTTGTTTCCACTAGCGAAGCCAAGGTTTTTCGAGTTGCGGACGATATGTATTCGTCGGTCTGACCCGAAATTCTTCCTAACCGTTTCAGAGCTTCCGTCGGTCGAGGCATTGTCGACAAAGATCACCTCGAAGTTTGAGTAGTTAGAGTTTAACACAGATTCTAGGCACGAGTTCACAAAGATCTTATCATTATAGTTCAAGACTATAATCGAAATTAGAGGACGCTGTTCTGACCCGTCAGCTCCCATAATCATCACCCCTCATTGCGATCTTTGTTGAAAGAATTGGCTATATTGAGCGCATGCTCTCGCTTATCTGCACCTCAGTGCATCATGTAGCTCGCCTTCTTAAATATGGATCGAGACCTTCACGGGTGAGGAGTCGGATACGAGACCGACCAATGATCCTTCTGTGACTATAGTCAAACTTTCACATGATTAGTTCAACTCTAATTTGCCAGTAGTTTGGGTCGGGAATGGGCACAATAATGCAACCGTTTGACAATACGTGTTCCTGAACCCCTAATTACCATTTCAGGAACAACGAGATGCTCTGCTAATATCTTCAAAAAATCGCATTGAAGAAGTAGTCTGGACAGGCAGACTGCTCCAGCAGTTTGACACCCTCCGAATAATGCCTCTTCACTATCTTTATGGCGACTTTGTCGATTTCTGTCCGAATATCATAACGGCCTATCCTCAAATTTGGGGTCAAAATGCTCAGCGCCACAATCGGCACCTAGGACTTCCTTCCCTTCACTAACATATCATACAATTCTCATGTGACTTTCATGTGCAGATGAACATAGGCCACAAGACCTCAGTACGCCCGCGAGACCGTGTGTCAGGTGTATCTCGTCATGTTTGTATAATCTCGCAAGTCTAACACTTCTTGGGAGATTGTTTTCTGGATCGTTTTTTCGTACTCAACCCTCTGAAAAGGCAACTCAAACTTCCTGTTTGTAGATCAATTGCTCAATAGGATCCTAAAGCTGAAGACTAGGTTGAAGACAGCCAGTCATGACTTTTTCTCAGCAATACCGCAGCGACGACTAGTTCTAATCCGACAAGGGGAAAAAGAAAAGGTTGAAACGTATACCAAAATGGAGTGATCTCATTACTGACCTCTACACTTAAACTGACCCATGAGACGCTACAAGATACTAGTGGTCCGACAGCAACGCCGATCAAGTTTGTTAGCCCCACAAGGTCGAAGCAAACGCTTATCCACTTCGCCTGCGGAATCGATGAGTGGTATATCTTCTTCATAGAGACAACACTCTCCTTGAAGACTTCATGACCATTGAGATAGAACCGGATGTTTGAAGCTTCCTCATCTGCTAACGAGAGTCCAGTCGTCAAATTCGACACCCAAACTATCACGAAAGCTCTTGAAACATTCTTTGCCTGAGCGCTTAGGAGAGGATATAACCATAGATCCACTTCCCACTGAGCTCCCGACGGCTCAACGCGTTCTGCGCTCCCAATTACAACCTTCCCCTCGATCGACTCTACTCTTCCGTACGAGGAAGATAGTCTCCCAGCAATTCCAAAGTAGTACGGTGGCGGGACACGATAGGCTGGATAGCCGCCTAACACGGCCTGACCTATCGGAACATAGCTCAGAAGGAGAAGCAATGTGCCCAACAGAAGAAACCTCAGTCTCCGTCGCACCGCGCGTGGCGCTATGATCTTGGAGTCGGTCCAACTTGATCGAAGGGGTGGAATGATATCCTCTCCGATAGTCCGCTTCATCCTCGGCAGAAGTTGGATTGAGAGCTTCAAAACCACGGCCAACAAGCAGAGCCCATGCAGAAGGCTCATCGCAAGATAGGGATGCACTGAGCTGGACGGCCAACTCCACCTCGGAAAACTGGGGAACGTCCAATAATAGCCCAATACAATCTGACCGCCAATTATTGTATCTATGAGCAGACTTGAAAACCAAAGTATGTGGGGGTAATAACTGGGTATACTAAAAAAGAGCGATGTTTCCAGTATCAGGAACGGAAACGCCCACATAAGGTAGTGTGACTCATACAGGGATCTTAGGATGAAAAAGAGACAGAACACTATCGTGATGAATTGGGTGACCGAACGGGACGAGAAAGAGTTTCTCCGGAAGGCAATTAGTACGACGAGAAAATAAAAGACAAGAAAGGTGTTGGTGCTGATGAAGACTCCCGCGATTGGCCATAGCCCTACTTCGGCCAAGAAGCTAGTGAAGTTTCTAAAATACCCCCCGGGAAGCCCTCCGATGATCCCAGGAACCCCACCCGATATTAAGTTTGACAACTGCACATTAATGAGAGTTAACAGGGAGCTGGGTCCAGAAAGATAGAGTTGCAGAACAACCAGAATATGTCCTACCGAGAGTAGCCCCGTCGAGATGAAGAAGGCCTTCAGAAACTTTTTCACTCCCTCAGAAAGGGACTTATCTCGTCTCCATAGGTAGATAACCAAGAATGGCCCAATGAGAACAGGAAGATACCTAAAGAATGTTGCCACACTGAGGGAGGCCGCGCTCTTGCGCACTTTGTCGTCGAGCGCGTACGCTAGCGCCAGCAACATAAAGCCCACGGTCAGCGACTCGGTGTGTCCCATAACTGACCCCTGCCAGATGACAAACGGATTGAGGAAATAGATGGCAGCGATGTTCGCGCTCTTGGCAGAATCCTTTGAAAAGTGTAGAGAGATGGTGTGAAGAGCATAGAACACCAGAATATCGCCCATGATCGGGGGAATCTTATAGAGGAAGACCAGAATAAAGGGGTAGGCAATGCCAATCGAACTCAACAAAAGGTAGATCATGTGCACTGGAAGATAGAAAATAAAGAAGCTTGTGCCAAAGCCTGGGTTGTGCGCCAGCGGGTTAACGCCGTAAATGAGCAGGTACTCACTACTCAGTACTCTCTCCCAGAGGGCTGCATGCTGTGTATACGGAGCCAGCAGGAGTCGAACTAGAAGACCTAGGACGAAAAATGTAAAGACTCTATCCCGCATTACAGATGAACCTTCTTGCTTCCTATTCACAAGGCAATACGGATAATGACATGGGTTCCGGCGAATGTTTCTGTTGGATACTGCTTATATTAATAAATTTCAACTCATAAAAGGCACCTTTAATGGGGTTAAATATCGTAATCGTTGCTGTTGCACGATGGTGGAGACTAGATGTCGCCTAGGGAGGAGAAAACGTGGCCGGGCCAAGAGTTAAGGAAACCCCGAGTACATGATATCAGCTATCTTCACAATCTGGCCAGAGTCCGTTTGCTAAAGTCCTATTTGCGATCGAAGTCCTCTAGAAAGGTCAACGTCCTAGACGTTGGATGCGGTGAAAAGCCTTACTATCCCTTCTTCACCGAGCTAGTTAAGAACTATATTGGATTAGATGTCCGACGAACAGATTACGTAGACATTATCTGTGATGCAGAAAAAATTCCTTTGATTGAGAACGCCTTTGAGATTGCTTTTTGCAGCCAGGTGCTTGAACATGTAATGAACCCGAAGGAACTCCTTCTTGAGGTACGTCGAGTAATTGAGGAGGGGGGTGAAATCGTTCTATTTGTACCCAGTTTTTGGCCCGTCCACCTTGCTCCTCAAGATTACCGTAGGTGGACGCGTCACGGAATTGTAGTTGAGCTTGAGTCAGTTGGTTTTAGGGATATAGAAGTTCTCGATTGTGGCGGTTCATTTGTAGGAATCATCCAAATGCTCCTATTCGCTGCGGATGGTTTCTTCGGCAAAAGGAGGTTAACTCGTCTTCCGTTGACGCTGGTGACCCCCCTCCTAAATATGGTAGGACTAGTCTTGGACAGCAGGGTTAAGAACTCTGCCTTTACGACAAACCTATTCGTGACCGCAAAGAAGTGAGGAACTGCTTTTGGTATCCGTTAACAGCCGTCTAAAACTTTTATCGTTCGCCTTGAGTACACGGTCGCCCTTCCGACGGAACCTTTCACTATGGACTCCGAACACACATCCTTTCATTATCGACAAGAGGTACTTACCGAAGTAGGCATGATCCGGACGACCACTGGGGGACACAAAAACAGAGTTCTAGACTAACCATCACCATGCCCCATTCCACAGCCAGTATCTAGGACCGTATCGATGTCAGCATATTCTTTAGATAGGACGTAGCGTGTAACGTGATCTCCAAGCGAGAATTCATCAAAACTTGTACCAATCCGAAAAACCGCAAATGGTTTATCCATGAGCATCTGATTCACGTTGACCCTTGAACGCATTCCAGCGCCACGATTTCCCAGCTCTAGTTGGCATTTTTTAATGTATTCAAAAAAAACTCTTCAACTCTTGAAGTCGTTTTATCCCACGTGAATCTCCTTGACGTGTTGATAGCATTCTTTCCCAAATCTTCTGCCAATCTGCGGTTCGAGAGAATTCTAAGTATTGCGCTCGAAAGAGCCTTCGGGTCCTTCGAAGGCACAACTAAAGAATTCACTTCGTTTTCCGCATAATCACTTACACCACCATAGCAATCGGTTGTGACTACTGGGGCTTCGCATGCCATCGCTTCCAACGGGGGCATGTGAAAACCCTCGTACCAAGAGGAGCTGACGAACAGGTCACACGATGAGTAGAGTTCTGCCACTTGTTCATCAGATGGTGACTTGACTATCCGATTTGGAAAAGTAATCCGATTAATCAGAGCAGGATCAAGTCGTTCAGCAGTGAACATTATGAGTTCAACGTCCGAGCGCGCCTTGTTTACCATCTTCATAGCCTCTATGAGATCGGCGAATCCCTTCCAAGGAATGTTTGAAGGCCTACACAAAACTGTCTTTTTCTCACCAGCCCGTTCGATCCGTCTTGGGTAGAACACGTCCAAGTTAACTCCATTCAACACCACTGAAACTTTTTTGGAAGAGTCCTTGTAGATCGCGTCTCCGATCCACGTCGATACCGCAATAATCTCGATTGGAAGGTAGTAGATCTCTTCGGCTAGCTTCTTTTCGTAGGGGTCATCGATGATAAGCGGCTCATAATGCTGGGCATAATAAATTGGCACCCCTCTCCCACTCCTATGCACGGCGAAGGCAGTAGGATAGTAGGTTCCAACATTGATGTCACAATCGGGCAAACTTTTAGCGAGGAACTGAATAAGGTCAAGTCGAATGTCCGTCCTCATACTTTGGAATCCATAGTCGATTGCTCTCTGAACGATCGAGTGTAGACACTTGAGCTCAACTTTGATCGGAAACCAAGATGTCTCTCTTCCTTTTAAGCTCGTAATGGTTACTTTATGTCCTTTCTGTAGAAGTCTATTCGCCAATTCATAGATGACGCGTGTCCCACCGCTGAGGAGAAGATCCCACATCGTGAAGTTAATTTTCAATCCAATCGCGCCCTGACCAAATCTTCTTGGACCCCCTCAGACATATGCTTTTTTAGGCAGTTATGATCGTAGGTGCCCAGATAGACAAGACTAATCGCGCGCGACTATCTCCGTATCACTCATTCCATGTGGCGTAGAGGTGTTCAAGTATTGCGAGTAAGCAGACGACATCGAAATATTGGTCTCTACAAGGGAGTTCCGTGGGCATATCGCTCGCTCTTTTAGAAATTTCTCATTCCGACACTCACGCACTCTTACATCTAATACTAGAAATCCTTTCAACATAGCCCAAGACTTTATATGGCTTCATGAAAGTCTGAGCGAGGCAAATATCTAGTATTTTCATTCTCTTTTAGCGGGAACATAATCCCTCATAAACTCCCTTCAACTTGTTGGCTATCACCCTCGCATCGTATTTCTCTTCAGCCCTTTTCCTGGCTAACTTGCCGAGTTCGATTCTCTTGGATTTATTCATTATAAGCTCCTTTATCTTTCTACATAGTAGTGTGGGGTTGCTCGGCTCTGTCAATTCTCCTGCATTGCCTAGTACTTCGGGTATAGAGCCACATACCGTTGACACTACGGGTTTTCCGCAAGCCATAGCCTCAACAAGCGCCATTCCAAACTGTTCTTGCCAGTGCTTTGTTGGTATACTGGGCAAAACGAAAACATCGGCCATGTTATGTACTTCATGCATTTTGCCATAAGCACAAGGTCCGGTAAGTTTCACATTTTTGGAGGTCTTTAATTTGTGAATTAGTTGCGCCAGATCTCGCTCAGCTGGACCTTTGCCAACAATGATCAGTTTAATTTCATCACCATTTAGATCTTGATCTTCAATTAGCCGCTTATGCACGCGAATTAAATCATAAACACCTTTCTCCCAAGTTAACCTTCCGACGAATAGGATTACGAAGTCATTTTCGCTTAAGCCTAGCTTAGAAGAGTATAATTCGTCTTTTTCTGAGGGTTTAAATCGACTCAGGTCCACCCCTGCAGGGATTACAACAATCTTTTTCTCCGGAACCCCTTCGAGTACAAGCGCGTTCTTTGCTTGCTCGGTTATTGCTATGAACAGATCTGTATTTTTTCTAACAACATTCTTAATATGTTTACTTAAAGGCAAATACTCGTGACTCAATGAAATATTCTCCCACTGCGTGGTAACGACTTTTATGTCATATTTTCTCTTTGCCTTAACTGCTTGATAGGAAAAAGCATTAAAAGTTTCAACGGTATGCGCGACATCCATCAATTCAAGCTCCTTTTCTAGACCGATCATGTGGTAACAATACCCCGCTAAATGAAGTGGTAATTTCCAAAGTCCGCCCATATAAGAGCCAGGTAAGCTCTCTAAGGATCTTAGCTTCTTCTTGGGAAGGCTTATGTCTTCTACATTGAAAAAATTGTCATTCACATAGTACGTTGTTATGTTGTGGTGTTCTATAAGCGGTTCAAAGCTTTGCATTTCAAACTCATTTAAAAATGGGCCTCTGATTATCGCTATATCCATTTTAGACTCCAACTGTTCTTTATTATCCCCATCAGCCAGGCAGTTGCTTAGCTCTTCGATGCATAGCGCTAATTATGTACTTGATGTCTCGAGAGATTAGTCCGGGACGTCGCAAATAAAGTCGCGTCCTGTAGTAAAACAGGGATGGACTGGAAAGATAGTTTTTAACCATTGAATAGTCAGCATAAAGCTCGTCCGTCACATAGTGGATCTCTTTGATAACTCGCAAAAATTCCTCTTTGGAAAGCCTATCAGTCATTCCCATATTTGGAGATTGATGAAAGAAGGCTGACCAGTCTAAGGTTCCTGGTAACAATCCCTGCTTTGTTCCAATCTCATACAGTTCAGTTCCAGGATAAGGTGTAACGATACTCCAACATACACTGTCCGGCTTCGTATCCTTCATAAAAGTAATGGTATCCATTATTTCCTGTCTGCCCTCGTTCGGGAAGCCTATCATAAAATATGCGAGAGTCGGAATGCCGACCTCCTTCGCCATCCTTAGGGCTAATTTGGCTTGTTCAAGCGTAATGCCTTTCTCGATAGACTTTAATATGGCAGGATTTCCACTTTCAATGCCTAAATTGATTCTTATGCATCCTGCCTCCTTCATTTGTGTAAGTAAATCGCGGGAAAGAAGATCTACTCTTGTATCGCAATACCATTTGATGTCAAGTTTTTCTTTAACAATCAGCTCACAAATCTTAAGAGCTCTATCTTTATTCAGAGTAAATGTATCGTCATTGAACCGAAAAAGATTTGTGCCAAATGTCTGTTTCACTTCTTTGAGTTCAGTAATAACATTTTCAGGTGATCTGTATCTTACCGTCCGCCCCCAAATCTTCGCAGACGAACAGTAGATGCACTTGAATGGGCAGCCCCTACTTGTAATGACAAAGCCGAAACTATCTGGGGAATATTTTTCCTTATCGAATATGAGATCTCGTGCGGGGAAAGGGATTAAATCCAAGTTTCTAATCAATAGACGAGGGGGATTATGATGTATTGTTTCTTTACTTTTATAAGTTATCCCTTGAACATCATCTAAACCTTTTCCTTTGTCAAAAGTATTTGTAATATCTAGCATAGTGTATTCTCCCTCCCCTCTTATCACGACGTCTATGAAGTTCTTCCGAATCGTGTCTTCTGGTAGAATGGTAGGATGCGGTCCGCCCACGACAACTGGGATTTCTGAGTCCGTATCCTTGACTATTTTAGCGACTCTTAAAGCTGCGCTATATAGCCCCGTCGGCATGGTTATGCCTACGATATCGGGTTTGAAACTTTTAATTATTGATTTGATTTTCTTCCAAGCGACATGATCTTCATTTAACGCTTTAAAATATTGGTCGTAATCAACAAGTATTTTGTATTCAACCCACTTATAACCAGGGGGACTCACAGGCACATCGAGATCTCCATCAAAAACAAGACATTCATGACCAGCGTCTTTTAAGACCGATGCAATGTAGCATAAACCCAACGGAATCTGTTTAGATTTAAGGCCCAGAAAGACGTCCCAAGGGGGTCTAACCAAAAGCACCCTTGCCATACTCTAAAGCCTCTGAATGTTGACTATTTAATAATTCCCAAAAATTCCTGTTTAGAAAGCCTATCAGTCACTCCCATATTTGGGGATTCGTGAAAGAGGGTTGACCAGTCTAGGGTTCTTGGCAGCAATCCCTGTTTTCTTCCAATCTTACACAGATCTGTTCCAAGATAAGGCGTAACGGCACTCTAACATACATTGTTTCAACATCTGCACGTCCAAGTCTCTTCTCTAGTCCGACCATGTACCAATGGCACCTGAGCGCGTGGAGAGATAGGATCCAAAGTCTATTCATAGGAAAGCCGACTAAACTCTCTAAAGACTTTAACTTATTCTCGAGAGCTTCACGTTGTAGAAATGATCATTCGTATAACGAGCCATTAGGATGTAATATTTTACAAGCGGTTTATGACTTTGCTTTTCAAGCTTATTTAGGAATGGTCGCCCTTATGATCGAAACGTTCATTCTACCTTGGGTTCATCAATTATCTTTTTGAAATTAAGGTAAGCAAGCGGAAGGATTCACGTAGAGGCCAAATTAAGGCACAAAGAAGCTCGACTAGTAGAGAGGGTGTATCTCCATTGTCATTCTTTAATGTGGATCGCTTAACTAGTACGACGTTTATGTACGGCTCTAAATTTGGCTCTGAAATGCCTAACTCAGACAATTTTTCTGCAAATTTCATAAAATTGAGATCTAAGTGAGCGATGGGAGGGAAGATCAACTGGGTGGGAAAAGGCTTTATTATGAAGTATCTCCCAGTTATGCGCAAAAAATGTTGGTAGGTTCGATAATATACATCCCACCCGCCTCCATAAGATATGGCATATTGATACTTCCTGCCTCTGAGTTTAATGTAGATTTCAGCTAACTTTCTGGGAAGGAGAGGTGATAAGTACAGTCCTGTATGGTCATCGAGAAGTCTAAGCTTGTTAGGAAATGTAGCGTAGCAAACGCCACGAGTTTTACTAATATTACGAATCTCCAACAATACCGGAATTGGGTCCTCTAAGTGTTCGACTATGTGGAACATTGTTATGGCATCAAAGGACCCCTGCCTGAAAGGCAAGTGGGAGGCATCACAACACACGAAATCACCCTTCCTCCCATTCTCGTTTGACAGCGCTTTAGCAACTTTGAGAGCCCTCGGATCTACATCCACCCCCATTGCATCATATCCTTCTATGGCCATTATGACGACAAGCTCTCCCATTCCGCATCCAACATCTAAAAATCTATTACCTGTTAGCTGATACTTACCGATTAGATACTTCATAGCAGTTAGTATCCATGACCTATAGTTTACACGCGATAGATCTATACCCGCCTCTTCCAGATGACCTCTTATCCAAGCACTATACAAGTAGTAATTCTTATATTTCTCGAAATATTCTAACAAAGCTTCAACAAATCGCTCAGTTATCATCCACAAATCCCTTATATGCCCACTTTTCAACGCTTCACTGAATAGTTCTTCGACCTTGCTTGAAAAGCGTGAATGGTTCGCTGACTAATATTTTGTTCAAATTTTTCCTATCACTCATTTTTATGACACCAAGCGTGTGAGTGGTCGTTATCATGCGCACCTTTAGGATTCCTCGCAAGTACCACTAAGACATTGAACCCCTCTTTAGTATTATTGCTTACTCCGTTGATCCTAGTGACTTCCGCAACAGGTCTCGTATAAAAAGCGCCCTGACTTATTAGCCTGCCAAAGTTAGGTCTCGGAAGCAACTTCTTATCTATCTCCTCATCAGCCACGACACGAGCTCGCTGAACCGTTAGGCGCTGGGTCCAGATGCATCGAAAGTTAGTTATGTTCCAGAGAATGCCCCTAATGCACGCCATTGCCTTATCCAGCTTCCTCCGAGAAAAGAAATATCCCGCTAGAAACATCATAAGGATTGAGTAGACCGAAAAACGCCTCACGGCGTTGTGAAGCTCATAGTTCTTTAGAAGCATTATCGCGTGGTTTTTGCAGCTAAGATAGATTCCTACAGAAGATAGAAGTCCCTTAGAAACGCCTCTGCCAACATGTAGAACTACCGATTTGGGAACGAAAACCACTCTGTAACCCCCTATCCAAGCTCTCCAACAAAGATCGGTATCCTCAGCATACAAGAAGAAACATGGGTCAAAAGAACCCATCTTCTCCAAGAAATCTTTCCGAGCTGCCATGGCAGCCCCCCCAACAGCGAACACCTCAAACATCCGGTCGTATCTGCCGAGGTCGTCCTTTCTTCCTCCGACCCCATAACTGAAACCATAGCGATCCATCGCCCACCCAGCACAGATGCCTGATGGATCATCAGAATCTATTATCTTGCTTTGGGCAACGCCTATCTTTGGATCAGATTCCATGACACGAACGAGTTCTCTTAACCAGCCCGGGTCAACCTTAGTGTCGATACTTAGGAATACCACATACTTGCCCACTGCAAATTTTAGAGCTACGTTGTTGCCTGCAGCGAAGCCCAGATTTCGATCATTGCGGATAAACTTCAGGCGCGGATCAGAACTAAAAATGGTTTGTGCCCACTCAAAGCTTCCATCATTTGAGGCATTATCGACAAACACCAGTTCAAAGTTCGGATAGTTGCTACTTAGAGCAGAGCGCAGACAATTCCCGACGAATCGCAATCCGTTGTAGTTTAGAACTACGACAGATACTAATGGACAGGTTTCTGACATGAAAGTCGCAACTCGATCGCAGTTTTCTTCAACTGCCTAATAGTGGAATGAGAACTTGAAATTCCTTTCTACCTGCAATCATAAGCATGTCCGGAAGTTGTCCTGCCACGAAAGGCCACAAGCAAAACCGATAAGTGCGTCACAGCACATATCGGACCGAATAACCTCTATGGGGAGTTGCTTATAACGAGAGTTCTCCTTGTCATTCCGAAATCGCCAACGGAACGCCTTCGTCCCGGCTACCCACACACGGGGGTAGCCTACCTAGCAGCTGTGCTGAAACAGAATAGTGTGCAAACAAAGATCGTGGACATGCGTCTTGGTTACGAGATTAAGGATCCACTGGAGATTCTAGACGAATTCAAGCCCGATATCGTGGGTCTATCCATCATCAGTCTCGGCTACATGGCCGCATATGAACTCGTCAACAAGATCAAACCGCATGGAAGTTGCATGGTCGTAGCGGGTGGTCCCCACGTATCATCCATACGTAGCAAGGTGCTGTCTGAAATGTCTGCAGACTTCGCCATCAAGGGTGAAGGAGAGTACACATTATTGGAGCTATGCAAGAGTATCGAAGCTGGGGCTGACAATTATGCACAAATACGGGGGCTGATCTGGCGATCTGGAAGCGATATCATAGAAAACCCTGACAGACCATATATCCAAGACTTGGACGAGCTGCCGTATCCCGCTTACGAGGAGTTTGAACTGGAGAAGTATACAAGCTACGTGGAACGGGTGCTTCCCATAATAACGTCAAGGGGTTGCCCGTATGGGTGCATATTCTGCTCCGTTAGACTCTCGATGGGCAACAGGTTCAGGGCGAGAACCCCGAAAAACGTCGTGGATGAGATAGAACATTGGTACAACAAGGGATGGGCCACCTTTGACATCAACGACGACTGCTTCAGTTTCGACATTAACAGGGCAATCGAGATCTGCGACCTCATAATCGAAAGGAAACTCAAGATCAGCTACAAGTTGTATAATGGGCTCAGAGTAGATCGGGTTAACAAGGATCTTTTGAAGAAGATGAAAGAGTCGGGCTGCACATTCATTCAATACGGAATCGAGTCAGGAAATGATGAGGTATTGAAAACAATACGAAAGGGAATAACCCTCGAAGTGGCGAAGAAAGCCGTCGAAATAACTAACGAGGTGGGCATTGAAAACGCGGCGAACTTTATAGTTGGTCACCCAGGCGAAAACTTGAACAGGGCTCTTGACTCAGTTCAGTTTGCGGAAGCCCTGCCGACAAACTTCACACCCTTCTACAACCTAGTTCCATACCCCGGTTCAGAGCTGTTCGAATGGGTTGAAAAGAACGCAACTTTTCTTACTCCGTCTGAAACATACCTCAACGAAGTCTCTTACGGACAGAATAATCCAATCTTTGAGACGAAAGAGTTCTCGAAAGATGAGAGAAGGAAAGCCCTTACAAAGGGCTTCAGACTCTATCGAAAGAAAGTGTTACGACAGCGACTCGGAAGAGTTGCCGGCTACATAGCCTACCTGTTTGCTAGGTACGATACCTTGTGGAACTGGGGGGCGAATGCCTTCCTTGGGTCCAAGACAGGCAAGAAGGTGCTCAAGTTCCTGAACGGTCTTCTTTGACGTTCACGGAGCGTTAAGGCTTCTAAGGCAAATCCAAGCGGGATTTTATTGAGAAATAGAAAGTTCCCTGAGCTTAACGCTATACGCTTATGATGGTATTCTCACCTATCACAAACTTGCAGCCTTTTGGAATGTTCCCATCTTGGGAAGTTATTCTCGAAGCTTTTCCGATCAGACTGTCGACGATCCTCTTCCCAGAGTCTATGAACACATCGCTCATAACTATAGAGTTCTCGACCTCACCACCTCTTATCACCACACGATCACCTATTGAGGTGTATGGTCCAATGTAGGTTCTTGGACCTATGTCGCAGTTGCATCCGACGATAGCCGGTCCCCTTATGGTGGAACCAGTACGTACCGTTGTGCCACCGCCAATGCTAACCTTCCCGGTCAGGAGCACATTGTCCTCGGCTTTGCCTGAGTTTACAGCTTCAAGATCAGAGAGGACTAGTTGGTTCGCCTCTAGAAGGTCTGACACTGTGCCCGTGTCCTTCCACCAACCGGACACCATGTGAGGATGCACGTTATATCCATCATCCACTAGAACTTGGATGGCGTCCGTTATCTCGTACTCATTCCGCCAAGAGGGTTTGATCGTCTCTAAGGCGCTGAAGATCGCCCTTCTAAACAAATAGACACCCACAAGAGCGAGGTTAGTCTTGGGCTCCTTAGGCTTCTCCACAAGTCTAACTACCCTGCCATGGTCAAGCTCCACGACGCCAAATCTCGTTGGGTCTTCAACTCTGCAGAGCGCTATTACAGCTTCGTAAGCAGGGTTTTCAAACTCTTTCATTAGCTCGCGTATACCGTTCTTCAATAGATTGTCGCCCAAGTACATCACAAAAGGTTCTTCCTCAAGGAATTCCCTAGAAACCATGACAGCGTGCGCAATACCTCTAGGCTCTTTTTGCTCAATGTATGTTACCCTGACTCCGAACGAAGAGCCATCTCCCATAGCCTCTTTTACCCCTTCCTTTATGGGACCGAGGACTATTCCTATCTCTCTTATGCCGGCGTCTCTGAGATGCTTGAGTCCATAAAATAGCATTGGTTCGTTTGCAATGGGGAGCATGTGCTTATTCCCAGTGTATGTTAATGGCCTAAGTCTGGTGCCATGCCCGCCAGCGAGAAGCAGTCCCTTCAAGGAGATACCTCTCCTTGGACGTTCATGGTGATCTCCCTAACCTGAATACCTCAATCTTCTCATCTTTGGTTGCTTCTCTATACTTATGAAAGTTTCATCTCTAGCGGAGTTCGTTTAGAATTAGCTATAGGTCAAGAAAATCTTGGTCTGATGATGCGGTACGAAGCTTTTAACGAAAGAGAACTGCAACCACAGAAAGCAGGGCTAACCCGTTGAGCGGCTTTTGTGCTCTTGTAGCTCACTAATGTTGCGGGACAACGGTTTCCACCACCAGCTATTATCTTCATACCAATCGATTGTCTTGGCGATCCCGTCTTCGAATTTGGTTTTTGGCTCCCAGTCTAAGAGTTGCTTTGCCTTCTTTCGATCCCCAACCAACCTTCTGACGTGACCGGGTCGGTCCGCCACGTGACTTATTAACTCTTCCGATTTTCCGAGATGCTTCAGGATCATTCTGGCGATGCTGATAACATCGATGTCCCTTCCCGTGGACACGTTAATGGCTTCGCCATTACACCTTGCCTCTCTAGTTCTAGCAAGCGCCTCACAGAAGTCGAACACATAGAGGTAGTCCCTTGAGTATTTCCCGTCCCCATACACTGGAAGGCGTAGATTGTGCAAAGCTCTAATCGTGAAGTATGGAATTAGTTTTTCAGGAAATTGTCTTGGTCCATAGTTGTTGAAGGCTCTTATTATTGTGACAGGGAGACCATAGGTCATGTGGTAGGCATAGCACATTCTGTCTCCTGATAGCTTAGTTGCAGCGTATGGACTCTGAGGGTTGAGAGGATGATCTTCTTCCATTGGTATTCTGACTGCTGTCCCATAAATCTCGGAGCTTGACACATACACAAACTTCTCAATATTGCTTCTTCTGGAAACTTCCAGAAGATTGAACGTTCCTATGATGTTAGACTCCACAAAAGGCACCGGATCCACTATTGAGCGGTCTATATGAGTTTGAGCAGCGAAGTGAAAGACCACGTCGGCTTTTGACACAAGTTTACTCATGATCGTCCAGTTCTTCAAATCGTCAATCACAAGGTCGACCTTATCCTCAATTCCAGCTATGTTCTCCCGCCTACCAGCGTAAGTGAGCGCATCCAAGATGATGATTCTATCTTCAGGCCATTTCTCAAGGGCGTACCTGACAAAACTGCTACCCATGAATCCCAATCCACCGGTAACGAGAATATTCGCCATGTCTCAATCCCACGCATCTAGCTACTCGATTTCCCCATACGAACGACTTTGTCTGTTCTTTTGGGTAATTGGCTGAGGACTGTGTGATCCTTAGCTTTCTTCATATTGCCGTTACGCATATGGAACGACCTCACAAAGCCACTTGGCAGTCCGTTTAACCCCGTCCTCCAATGCTACCTTTGGGAACCATCCCATTAGACATCCAGCCTTTTCTGATGACCCGACCTGCCTCCTGATGCCCCCGAAAGCTTTCGGATAGTCGACAAAGGAAATGGAGGACTTGCTGTCCAACAACCTGATTACCAACTCGGCCAGCTGTAGGTTTGATGTAGGTCTCCCGGTCGCCAGATTCACGGGCTCTCCAGGGGGCAGTTTTCGCGCGAGCCAAAGTCCCTCAACCACGTCGCTGATGTAGACGTAGTCGCGCAGATCCGTTCCATCACCGTAGACAGTCAAGGGCTTGTTTTCTCTAGCCAACAGGCAGAAAGTGGTCACGACCTTGTTCAGCTGTTGCTTGGGTCCATAGGGATTGAACAGCCTAACTATTTTGACATCAGCTTGGTAGCATCTGGAGTACATATAACAGATTCGATCTACTGCTGCCTTGGATGCTGCATAAGGGTTGGTAGGCCTGAATTCATGAAGTTCGTTGATAGGTGTGTCTGAGTCACCATAGACCTCACAACTACTCGGATAGACAAGCGGGATCTTCTGTTCTCTGCATACCTCGAGAACATTCAGACAGCCTCTGAGATTCTCCTCAATGGTACCAATCGGTTCCAAGACGCTCTCGCCCGGCCTTGCTCTGGCTGCAAAGTGATAGATCAGACCGCAGTTTTTCGCGGCTTTACGTAGCTGCTCAATGTCTAGTACATTGTAACCGTTTCTCCGCGAATAGCCAACAACTTCTACGTTCTTCCGCAGAAGAAAAACTTCCATATTGCTGCCTATGAAGCCAGTATTGCCTGTAACAAGAACTCTCATACTTCTCCCACACCCTGGCTAACTCCTAACCTTCGCCAAGAATTTATGGAAGACATCAACCATATACGACAATCTAGCCTCATCAATGCTAGGATGAATGCCTACAAAGAATGAGGACCTCATTACTCTATCACTTTCTTCCAAGTTTCCAACGGTTCTACAATCTATTTTTGAATAAGCAGGCTGTCTTAAAATGTTACCAGCAAAGACTGGCCTAGTCATAATCCGATGTTTCTCCAAGTAAGTGACCAGATCTGTTCGTGTAAAGCAAGCGTCGTCCCTGACTGTGAGAGGAAAGGCAAACCAGCAAGGATCGGCTTTTGGTAGGAATTTAGGCAAAATAAAGAAGTCTTCAAACTTTGACAGTTCACTGTACAGCTTTGAGAAATTGGTCTTTCTCTTTTCAATGAAGTCGGGCAGTCTCTGCAATTGCTGAAGCCCTATCGCGGCTTGGAGATCTAACGGCTTCAGATTGTAGCCTATGTTAATGTATGTGTAGCGTTTATCATAGTCGGTCAGCAGTGTTTTTTCGAATCTCAGGGGGCAGAACGCATTGGAATTGACAGCGACATTGCAGACAGGGCATACGCAAGCTCTTCCCCAGTCTCTGAAGGATCTTACAGTCAGAGAAAGCTCCTCGTTGTCTGTGACCACCGCCCCACCCTCCCCCATCGTAATGTGATGAGCAGGATAGAAACTAAACGTGCCTAGATCTCCAAAGTTTGAGACGAACCTTCCATCATACCGTGATCCCAAGGCGTCACATGTGTCTTCGATGACTTGTAAGTCGTGTTCTTTTGCGAAATCCATTACCACATCCATTTCGTTTGGGTTTCCCAGCGTATGAGGAAGCATGATAAGTTTGACCTTCTTTGAAAGTGCCTTCTCTAACTCCGAGGCGTTGATGTTGTAGGTACCTGGGCAGACATCGATGAAAACGGGTCTGATACCATTTTGAATCAGTGGGTTCAGGGTCGTTGGAAAAGTGACAGCCGACGTAATGGCTTCGCTTCTCTTGGGAAGTTTAAGGGATTCAACAGCCAATAAATTGGCTGATGACCCACTGTTAACGACCACACAATGATTCACACCCAGAAACCTTGAGAATTGTTCCTCGAATTCCCTTCCGTACTTGCCGATTCCAAGCCAACCCGAAAGTAGCGATTTTAGAACAGCGGCGACTTCGTGATGGTCATAGACGGCCCAAGCATAATGAATCGTGGTCTCTCCGGGAACGAAATCTTCTACCCTTTCCTGAAACATATTTTTCAAAATATTGAAGATCTCTTTCTCATATGATTCCGACAAGGTCTTATCCTCATCTTTTCCCGTTATTGGAACACTGATTCAGGTCCTGTGAAGCCTCTGGTTCACGTCGTAGGTCAGGTACAACCTGCATGTAGAGCCAAGAAAGTACGTAGAAAGCAGTGACATACCCCAGCATGAGGTTCTTTGAAGTGGTTAGTAGGAGTGACACATAGGGGATTGTGAAGATCATCGAAATTCTTTGGATAATCGAACCTAGCCGATTATCCACTCGATCGGGAACCAACCACAAAACTGCAAGAAATAGGATTTGGACAGACAGGAAGCTAGGATTATCGATTTCGGTAATAGCAACAACGAGACAGAGAGCTGACAGACTAAGTAGATAAGCAATTGCCACAAACCTTGACGACTGCCTCTTGAACTGTTTACTGATCCTCAAGCTGGAACTGCTAGGGGAAATCAAGTCGATTGTTAAGGCTAATATCCCAACCGGGATAAGAGATAGAGTTGGTTGCCAAAGGCGATACGCGACCCTCAACACCTCTAATGAGCAATAACCGCCGAATAATAGGCCCTGCATACGGATCAGCGTTTTGCTCAGCGAGCATTCCTCTTTGATAGTTCTGTCAAATCGACTTTGTGATTGGAGACCTGTCCATATTTATCGTTGACCTTCGACTGTACATATAGATGTCGACAGTCTACGCAACGCATTAAGAGCCTACCGAATGAAACTTTTATTCTCAAAGGAGGCATCTCCTAGCGGAGGAAAAACCAAAACGTGAAACTGACTCGACGCAACAAAGCTATTGGGATTGGCCAAGCCTTTTCAACAAGCACACTTTCGAAAAGACAAACTCTCAGAAGTGCGTTTACATATTCCTCAATCTTTCTCGTCGCGCTAGGCATCAGGCTCATTGTCGCCAGCTCAGTCGACATGACATGGGACGAGGGACTGTACACGCTCTGCGGGATGGTCGCTCTTCGAAACCTATTAGTGTTGAACTTCTACCCTGATGCGTGGAGTTTCGAATTCCATCCGCCTGTAGTTATGATTTTGTTCGGGCTGTCCTTTGCCATCTACATCTTTATCGCCACAGTGTCTCAGTCCGGTATGATTCTTAACCTCGAATTCTTCTATGGACGAGCTTTAGCCCTGTTCTCTGGGTATTCAAGTCTGCTGATGGTCAGGCTACCATCAGCAGTTTTGGGAGCCTTGTCTTGCGTGATGGTTTTCATCTTTAGTTCAGAAGTCTTTAAAAACAAGGGGGCAGGGCTCATTGGAGCTTTCCTTCTTGCTTTCACGCCGAGCTTCATTGCATTTACCTCACTTGCGATGCTCGACGGCGGAGTAGCTTTCTTCTACATTCTAACCGTCTTACTATTCTACAGATCTATACACAGGAAGTCGCTGAAGTACATGGTTCTGTCGGGTTTGTCTCTTGGACTTGCTTTTGGCACCAAAGAGACTAGTTTCGCAATACCCATCGTAGGAGTTTTTTGGTTATTCCTCCGCGCAGCGAAAGCGTGGCTATCAAGCGGCAGAGGCGGTATTCAAAGAATTCTAGAGAATTTGAAAACCTATTGGTTTGTCCCGCTCTGGATTCCGTTGGGTCTGTTGACCTTCTATGGAACTTGGCCGTGGCTTTGGAACGATCCCATTAGCAAATTCGCTTCTACGTTCCAGTCCTACGGCTCTTGGGGTTCCGCTCAAGGATTTATGTTTGGGTCAGTTGACTACTATGGAGTCAACCTGTTGGTCACAACGCCAATCGTTCTGTTGGTCCTTTTTCTCATTGGAACGTTTACCGTTTTCAGAGAAGAGAAGACAAAGGACGCCGCAATTCTCTTCTTGGTTTGGTTTTTCGTCCCCCTCGCAATAATGAGCACACCGTTTGTACCAAAAAGGGGGGGCGCTAACCAGATAATTTTCCTTCTTCCCTCCCTCTGCATGGTCGCTGGTCATGGCGGATCGGAGATTATCGGTCGTCTCGAAAGATTGCGGTCGTTTTCACCGCCCAAAGGAGGACAGTTTTTAAGATCCAAGAAAGTCGCTACTGCGCTGGCCTGTGTAGTGCTGATGGCGCCTGTCGCCATCGAATGTTGGTATATCAATCCATACTACTTGGACTACTACAATCAACTCGTGGGAGGAATGGAGGGAGCAAAGGACCACTTCTACGTAGGCTGGTGGGGTGAAGGAATGGCTGAGGCTATAGCCTATGTTGATGAGCATGCACCACTGAACTCTTCAGTCCTTATCTATGGACCGCGAGGAACAGCCTTCTACCATTCCACACGAGTTAATCTAAGAAACTCATTAAGAGAAGAGGCGCTGTTCTTCGTACGAGGAGCGGCTGATACCGCGGAATCTATCGGCTTTCCACTAGAAGAATGGAGAAACGGCGACCTGACTTTTCGTTTCCCCTACTACCGTCAAGGAGAACCTGTCATCCTTGACACGGTCAGTCTTCGATCGGCGAGTGTGAGCTACATCTTAGTATACAGATGGGCGGTTCACAATCGACTCCAAACCCTGCTCGATCAAAACAATTTTGAAGTCGTTAGCGATCTAAGAGCGAACTACACCCCGACCCATACTATCAGAATCAAGGGAATCGAAGTGTGCTGGATCTACGGGCCCTTCTATTGATTTCCTTAGAGGGAGCTCACCAGAGCCTAGTGAAGATAAGATACAACATGTTTAGTCCGACCTTGAAAGCTCCCCTCTTCTCACCGGTTATCTTTGAGATCCCCTTTCTTGGGCGGTAGTTGACCGGGATCTCTATCGTTCGTATTCTATGCTTCAGCGCAATTATAATCATCTCCGGGGAGAAGTGTGATTTGCCAACCGTAAACTCTCCCTGAATCCTCTGCAGTGCATCCCTTCTGATGGCTCTCATCGTGCACCCCACATCGGATAGACTCGGACCGTTGTACAGTAGCTCGATGAGCTTTGCGAGGAACCAGTTTCCCCATCTCAGAAATGGGCCCATGTTCGAGCCCTCATGGATCAATTCTCTAGTGGTTCTGGTTCCCAGCACCATCTCGAAGTCGTCGATGTAGGCTAAGAGCTTCTCGATGTCCCTACCACTAAAGGTGCCGTCAGGTTCCGAGAGAATTATTATATCTCCTGAGCTCTCTTTCAAGGCCCTTCTGCACGCGTATCCGTATCCCCTCTGTTCTTCCTTGTAGACTTGAGCACCAGCCTTCAGGGCAAGCTCCGCAGTTCGGTCAGCGGAACTGTTGTCCACCACTATGACCTCATCTACAGAGTTGAGGAGGAAGTCCTTGACAGCCTCGTATACGTTCTCTTCCTCGTTAAAAGCGGGGAATACGACGCTTACCCTTCTTCCTTTATGCATACGTGTCCCGCGTTGGGAGGACGTTCAACGAAATTCTACCTTCATCGCCACAATTAACATTTGCTTGGCGAAGGGCTTGATGGGAGAGGCGAGGTACAGTTGGACTAGGAAGGGGTTTGCTGGAAGCCCAGACTTGATCGAGAAGGGCAGAAAGCGTGGTATGCACTCCTTGACTTGGAGGTTGTGAGAGGCGAGAAGATCGGATAGACCTATGTGTGTGAGCATAACCTTGTGGGTGTAGTCGTCAAAGTACTCCTTGTACGCATATCTAAAGTTCGGCGAAATAAGAATGAAGAGCCCTCCTAGTTTCAAGACTCTGTACACTTCATCGAGGGTCTTCTCAATCTCTTCGAATGTCAAGTGTTCGAGGAGGTTACTCGCAAAGACCACGTCGAAGAAACCAGGCCCGAAGTTCTGAAGCGAGGTGCAGGATTGAACGTACTTACGGATCCCACTCTTAGCGTTTTCGAGGCAGGATTCATCTCTGTCTAGCGCGAACTTCTCCGCCGCATGTATATTGTTGATGAAATCGCAGTACCCTGCTCCAAGGTCTAGAACCCTACCGTTTTCCGGTACGTAGCGTTGGAGGTGTCTACAGAGTACGCTCCAGAATCTCGATCGTTCGGGAGTGTATGCGAACCTTGTCTCAAAGTATTTGTTTGCCGTCAAAGTCAGCACGATAGCCTAACACTTATTCAAACCTCATAACTAATCATTTTCTCCCGTAAAGCTTTCCTTGACAAACATGGTACCTTTTCTAAGGAACCAACCCCATACTCAATGCATATATGTGGGCGTCTACGTTGACAGTGGAGAGTTTGCAGACATCGTCCAATCGTATTGGTAACGATAGCCTGAAGCTTGCAGTTGTAATCGGGCCCCCAAGCTATCGTAAACCACAAGAGACCCAGTTGTTTGACGGGTGCCAGCACTTCCGAACTGTCTTTATTACGGCGTCTGAGGAACCCATTAAGCCTCAGGCTGAGAGCGGACAGCTAAATGTAAGTATCAAAAAGATCGTTCCGGACTTTCTCCTGGCACCATTCGTGCGTAAACCATACAGCCCGGTTAGCTTCATCAGACTGAGCAGGCTCGAGCGGGTCCTCGGCGATGCGGATGTCGTCAACTGCATAGAGCTCTACTCTCTCATCAGTCGACAGACAGCCGAAGCAATCTATGAAAAGAAGTCGAAGCTGGTGGTCAGCGTTTTCGAGACGATTCCCAAGACGCCAGTGTATCAGGCACCCCCTTTCAGAGGTAATCTCAAGGTGGTGTTAAGGAGAGCGGACCTGGTCCTCGCCTACACAAATAGGGCGAGGGAGTGTCTCCTCAATATGGGAGCCGAAGAAGGTCGGGTTACGACTCTGTATCCTGGAATTGATCTCAAGATATTCTATCCTGCCGTAGAAGAGAGAAGGGATGTCTCAGTCAGGGTGCTTTTTGTGGGCGGGATGGCGGGAGAGAAGGGACTTCGCGTTTTGGCAACCGCTTTTGAGAGTTTAGATGTTGGAGGTGCGGAGCTATGGATTTGTGCAAGGAATTTGCCGCATGATACTAGATTTGCTATTCAACGGCTCTCCAGGCGTCGGACAGTCAGAGTGTTGGGTGACGTAGACCATAGAGCAATACCCAGTGTCTACAGACAGTGCGACATATTCTGCCTTCCGAGCATCGACAAGCGGAGACTTGGGGTCAAGGTGTGGGAAGAGCAGTTTGGATTCGCGCTTGTGGAGGCGATGGCATCCGGTCTACCCGTCGTAGCCTCTAACTGTGGAGCCATACCTGAGATTGCTGGCCCGAAGAACTTGATAGTGCCCCAAGGTTCTCCTGAGGAACTCAAGGAGGGGCTCACCCGACTAATAGAAGACAGTAAGCTCCGCCGAGCAATAGGCAACTCTAACCGCTCAAGGTCTGAGGAAATGTTTGATCTTGTCAAGCAGAGAGAGAAGCTCGACAGAGTGCTTCTCAAGCTGTTCAGCTGAGATTGAACGAGAATGTGAAGGTCGTCGTTTAACCAGCTTGCCCTGTTTCCTTCAAGCCCCCGAACCACCTAGAATGCGGGTAGCGATGTGCCCTAAAAGAGCGAGTCCATAGACTATGACTATCAAAAAACAAGCCAACGGATGAATGAACCAGGCTTTGTCGGCTTTCTTACGATATCCCGAGACACTCTCTTCAACCAGAGGAAGCAGAGTCAAATTATAGAAGATGAAAAGGAGAACATCGAGTCGCTTCGGTGGTGGAGATACTCTCCGCCTCCGGAAGAGCAGGAAATCTCTGACTCTACGGTACGCCTTGCGCACGAAGCCCCCTAAATCGCCGACATGTAGGTGAACAACTCCAACTCTGACCTTAGCAAAGGTGTCGAAACCGCTCTGAACGAGGTTGTAGACGACGTCCACATCAAAGTAGTAGTCGGGATCCGAGTTCTCGAGGAGGAGCTTCTTCCAACCCGTAAAACCATTGGCTCCAATTGAGGGAAGCCTGGACCCCTTGGGGAGCCGTACCATGACATGGTCTTCAGTTCTGTCAGCGTTAACCTCTAAGGATGGCAGATCAGTCCAGTTGGACCTATTCCAAGACCAGTGCGCCCTGGTGCCAGTGTAGAAACCCAAGGGATCGTTATCCCCACACAGGGCTGCATAACGTACAATTGGGGGATCTTCTGGTCGATACGTCCACGCGATGGGCTCTGATCCAACCACTTTCCCCCCAGAAAGAGCCGCGACTATCTTCGTGAGCCAATCGTTCGAGGGGAGTATGTTATCCGAATCAACGAAAGAAACCATCTCAAATTTCGCGGCCCTTAGTCCAACAGCCTTGCCGGCTTCGCCAGTCTTTAAAGGGTTTGACAAGATTCTATCCACACCGTAACGATTGGCGATCTCGATTGTCTCGTCTTTTGATCCTCCATCCACCACAATTATCTCAACCTTCTCCTCGGGATAATCTTGTTTCTTGATACTACTGAGGCATAACTTGAGCGTTGTACCTGAGTTATACGTTGGTATCACTATGCTTACCCCGGGTAGCTCGTTCCTAGGCATCTTCCAAGCCACCGTCTGAAGCCTCTCTGCCTTTATTCCCTAGATTCAAGAAATTGTCATGATCTAGTGATTAATCATTTGGGCTTTCTGCAAGAAGTCGACAGACGCTTAGAAACGGTACTCTATGTCAGTGGTGACATCATCAGCGACGCTGATAAGCCCCTCTTATCATGTCCAATATTGGTTTATCATATCGTTCAATCTGCCTTAAGATGAAACCTGGCTCTCCGTCAAAGCCAATAGCTTTCGTTGGACAGACGAAGAAGCAATACAGGCACTTGACACATTCTTCAGCCTTTCCAGAGAGTCCGTCAGGGAGATCTATTTCTGCTGGGCAAAACTCGCCGCAGATTCCGCATCTATTGCAGCGTCGGGCATCAAGAGTGATTCTCTCTATAATTCCATCTTCTGGGACGAAGACATCTTGTCTTAGACCCAGCTTGAGAAGAAGGTCTGATACAATATTGAAGGAGAATATGGGTTCACCAACAGGGGACAGGCGGAATGCTGTCAAATAATTTCTTAGTTTAGGATGGTAGGCAATGGCCACTAACAGATTCTTGCTCGGCCGCTCGAAGGCTCTGCTAGGCCGGACGCTTTGGTTTGTCTGTGATTTCTGAGCCTCTTCATAGTCTACTAACTCCTTCTCTCTGGCTAGCCGAAGGTATGGTATATCCGCAATCTCCCAGCCGAGTAGTTCTGCGCAAGTAGTGTCAACCTGATAGGGATCAGACCCCACTACCAAGTAGCCTAGGTAGGCAGGATCTCCGGCGCTGGGGCCGGTTCCTTCCATCACAATTAGACCGTCGACTATGTGAATGCTGGGTTTGATCTTCTCGTTTAGCCTGAGAATGTTCCTCGCCAGACTCTTATGCACCTTCTGCTTCTCAAGTCCGACAACGCATCCCATGAGGTTCTTGAGAGCGGCGGACATCCGTTGCTCAAAGTGCATCTTGAGCTTCGGGAGGTTGATGAAGTAGTCATTTTTTAGGCAGATGTCAGCTATTTTCACGTTAAAGCCATCGCCGAAGTCAACCTCTCGGTACGGGGAATGATTGAGATCCAAAACGCTAGCGCCGAACCTTCTTGCTATTTTATCTACCCTGAGTCTGGATATCACGTTGATCTCATTGCGATAGAAGCCGCTACTTGTACCGTCAGCGATGACCAAGTTGGTGTAACCCTTTTCCCTAAAGAATCGGAGGACACTTGTAATTATCCTGAGGTCCGTGGTGTTTCCTGTGAGGGCATTCATATCGCTGTTTAGGTTGGGTTTCAGGAATATCAAAGCATCCTTATGGGTCGGAAGCGAGTTCTCCCTCCTTTTCAATTCTGTGGCAACAGAGTCTGCGATGTCATTCGTAGCCTTGCACTGGTATATTGTGACTTCAGACCGCATCACATTCACCCGGCCCTAGCCTGTCAAAGCACTAGCTTCTCACTCACCCTTCCTCTGGTTTGTCTCTGGGATGCCCAACTACAGCCTTCAATCGCGTATCGTGGACCTAATGTCCTCAATAGAGCTTGCCCCCAGAATTCTGTTTCCAGATGTCGACAACCTTAGCTATCCCTTGGCTCAGAGTCACCGACGGCTTCCAACCAAGCGTCTTCCTTATCTTAGTGCTATCAAGTACAAGGTACGAGGGATCATGTATTGCTGGTCTTTGCGGATAGCCTGGAGGATAGCTACCACGCACTATTCTTCCATTGAATTCTGTTGCTTTCTGGACGATATTGGCAAGTTCATTATTGGTCACAGGATTCCCTGGTGACACGTTGAACACCTTCTGGTTCGCCTCTGTTTTCTCTATTGCCAAAAGATAGGCATTCACGTGGTCATCGATGAACATGTAGTCTCTGACCGACCCTGGAGCCCCCAGATAGCATGCTTCGTTTCTAAGCATCGTAGATACAAGATACTCCACCAAGAATCCTTTTTCTCCCTTCCTTCCATATGTGTTAATGGGTCTGAGGGCCGTGGCGTTCAGGTTGTAGACCTTCATAGCCATTCTTACGTATTGATCTGCGGCTTCTTTACTAACGGCATATGGTGATGCGGGATTAAGAGCAAGATCCTCTTTGAATGGTTTGTTCTGGTTCTGCCAACCATAAACCTCCGCGGTTGAGGCATAAACGAGCCTAGCTTTTGGCGCCTTCTCCAGCATAGCGTGGACAAGGTTAACCGTCCCTTCGTAGTTGATTGAAAGATAGGGAAAAGGATCATCAAAAGACAGTCGCACGGGAGTTAAAGCCCCAAGATGTACAACAACTTGAGGTTGTACGGATCCGATAGTTGTGATCATTGAGTGGAATGCTGTGAGGTCTCCTTCAATTAGATGAACCTTATCTATCACGCAACCCAAGCTATCTAACTCTCTTCTGGAGGCATGCCTGACAAGTCCGTAAACTGTATAACCTTTTTCAACGAGTTTGCTGGTCAAATTTGATCCTATAAATCCCGTACAACCAGTCATGAGCACATTTGTCACATTTGAGTCCTCCCTAGCTCTCGCTCTGCTTCTTCTAGGTCTTTCCATGTGTTTACTGTGACAAAGAAACCTCGAAAAGGAAAGGCTTTGAGACCACCGAGACGAGCCAATGCAGGGAATGTCGTGGTTTCCATGTCCCCCTTCTTAGGAATGTACTTCAACACGTCGCGGTCAAAAACATATATCCCTGAGTTGCAAACAGCGACTGGACACATGGGCTTCTCTAAGAAGCCGAGAACTTCGAACTCATCACCAGTGTGAATATGCCCAAATGGACAGCGTGGCGTGGTCGTCGCTATAGTGACAATTGGAGCATACCTTTTGTGGAAACTAGCGAGTTCATCTAGTCTCAGATTCGTGATCTGGTCACCGTTGAGAGCGAAGAATACATTTTCACTTATATGCGTACTAATTGCTAGGCGGAATCCCTCGCAAGTCCCCCCCTCGACACTATGATGGCTGTACTCTATCTTGACTCCAAATTTTCTTCCATCACCGAAGTATTCGATGATTTTTTCTTTCATGTAGGCAACTCCAACTATTATGTGAAGTATGTTATTATTCCGCAGCCACTCGACAACCCATTGCAAAAGCGGCTTGCCTCCCACCTGAACCATGGCTTTTGGCATATTACTTGTTAATGGTCTAAGCCTGATCCCTGGGCCTCCAGCCAATACAACTGCCGTGTCAACATTCATAGAATTTTGGTCGGTTTTAATGCTTAATCAAATTTACTGCTGAAGAGAAGTTGAAAAAGGCATGCTCACTTGTTTAGGACGCAGGGAAACTCTGTCTTCTTGCAGAGTTTCGTGTGATAAGTATACGCATTTACAAAAAGGGAATCTGCGGTTAAAATATGGATGCTCTACATCCATAATTAAAATTTGCTTTTTAAGAGTGGAAACCGTTTATCGTCTCACGAAAACTTTTCCCCAGTACGGGAAGCTGTAGATCATCCTATAATTTTGGCTTACGTAGATCAAGAAATCTTCTGGGAATGCCTCACTGAAAGGCCCAACAAGAATAAGTCTGACATTGTATTGCTCACATGCACTAGTCAGGTTATAGTCGAATAAACCTAGAGGCGCCCTTCTATCAGCCAAAACGGTCACAAGTGGAACGCTACACAACACGTAGTCATTGGGGGCTGTGTTTTCCTTCACGACTTGAACCACACTGGGTAAGGCAGCGTTCCTAGGGTCGTTCGGGTTCCAGTGACCAGAAACCTCGGAACGCATGAACTCCGCGTGCCAATTGATAGTAGTAGCAAGTAGGATAAGAGCTAGCACGCTTCCTATGAGCTGCGACATCCTTATCGGACTCACCTTTTTTCTTGTAAATGCCACCGGGTTTAGTTGAAGAGGTATCAAGGTGGCCCCTGCTACTACGGAGATCAGAGGCTCAGCTTCTAGAAGTTTGTGAGGTTCTGGTGTCGGAACTGCAAAGAAAGGCATCATCAGAGCCAATACACAAAAGAGAATGAAAGATCTATTCAAGTCCACGCCATGAAGTAAGTAATAAACTGTTCCGGCCAGGCCAAGAATGTACATGGGTGAGTTGGTGGTTCGAACGAAAATGGACCACTTCTCCAACGGACTCATGCCAACCCCACTTACAAGTCCAGTCCCTAAGCCTACAACTCCGGTCACGTAGCCTCCTTGATCACTAAGTATCGACGGGTAGTACGTTGCTAGAACAAGTACCGCTGGCAGACCTAAGCCTATCAATGTCAATGTCAGATTGATTATGCGCTGACTACGTGGGCTTTTCAACAGGATGAACAACAGAAACACTGGCGGCACAAGTGCTACGGAGTGTCGAGTGATGAGAGCAAAACCAAGCGTGAGTGAGGATAAGAACACTCGCATTCTCCCCTCCTTTAGGCAGAGGTAGATTGCAATCACCGCCAGCATCGTTGCATAGTAGCTATTGGTGGCGCTAACCCCGAAGTAAAAGGAGTTCCAGGAGGTAAAGAGCGCTGAGGCGGCGACTATGCCCGGAATCCTTGAGCGATAAAGCTTTGCTGAAATGAGGTAAACCGCAACGGCTGTGGAAGCGAGGAAGAAAATGCTCATAGACTTCGCGAAGTAAAACCTGTCCCAAGGGTTGGATATCTGAAATATCCGCCACAAGCCTACCATGGTCCAATACCAAAGTGGAGGATGACCAAGTCCGAAGTCTCGGTAGGGCTGGAAGCCTTGATCTATCCAGACAGCTTGTGGAAAGATTGCCCCCTCATCTAAACTTCCATAAACCTTCGCGTATGGGAAGCGAGAAAGAAAAAACGCCATGAAGACCCCAATCGGAGGACCCAAAACCCAGATGTACGTGAACTTGGAATGTTTTGTCCACATCTGTACCATGGATTGCAGGATTGGATTTCTCTCTCGAAATTCGGATTTCAAGGAGTATCCGACAGCTAACTAGTGTTAGAATACCAAATAAAAAGAAACGTCTTTCTAAAGCATTGGGGGAGGGGATATCTCCCTTATATGGAAAGGAGAGGAACCGCTCCTCCAATTCAGTAGATCTGGATTCGGAGTCAAATAATCAGAGGTGCGACTAGTGTGAAAGGGCTTTGGGAGAGGTTTGCGGAGGCAGTGCTGTTAGCACGCGCCACGCTAGTGCTATTTTATTTACGGTGCCTTCCCTCTCGCCTTGAGAGTTATGGCTTCCATAGATGATATTAACAGTTCACTGGCATCCAGAATCTCGACCTCGACTGGTCTTCCGCCTTTGGAAAAATGGATTATGATGTTCTCACCCACATCCTCCCCATACTCAGGTTTCTCATCGCTGAGAGTTACCACTAAAGCATTCACGTCGGGGCTGTACTCAACCCTTTTAAACCTCTTCTGCATATCTCGCCAGCCTCGCTGGATAAACCGTTATCACAGTGATATATATCGTTCTCTTCGTACACTACCCTTAGAACGTGGTTGTTCTTAAACCTGTGCGCAGTTCTCCTTCCTCGATGGCCTACGAGCACCTTATCTGGTTCCCTCAAAGCCTTAATTACTACTTCCTCGCCCACTCCGTACTTTGTCATCCTCTTCCGGGCATGCTCAGATATCCGTATCGGCTTTTGTATGAAACCCGCACCCATCCTCAAGCCGATGAACTCTCAATGGTAGCTCTCCTCTATCCCGTTGGCATCGGCAACGGCAAAGGGCTTTCTCGCATACTCCATACGAAGAGATAACTCGCCTTGAAGTTCATCGCGACTGTATCCGGTGTCTCATGCGCTAGACAGTCTAGATCATGTCTGAGTGCACCGCGATCGTACACGCCCTTTAAGGTGTATGCTTGTAGATTTCGTTTGATTCCCTAATGAATTGGGCTGTCTCAAGAGGCGTCTTCTCTGTCGTCAAGCCAGAACCAAGAACCCTGTCGCTCATCATGACGGCTTTTAAAGAGCGGGGCGTCCTATCCTAACGCTTAGGTTGGTCGGACCATTCCTCGGAGTCAGGTTCACACTCCAGATATCCAGGGTGATTCGATCCGATAGTTCTTCAGATTTTATGTGCCCTACGTAGCTATTCTTCTGATGTACTTCTTCGCACAGGTCCAAGCGGTTGATGAAGCCACTAGCCCTTTACTTCGGTAGCCAAACCCTTGTTTACCTCATCCGGAATCACGAGAAGACTAGACCTAGCTAAGGATCGGGCGCTCTATGCGTCACTTTTAAATTTGTGTACTTTAATTGATTTCTGTGTACAGGTGGACCTCG